>Ga0207416_1000043_pt1 | contig 236238 bp, 220 predicted proteins | sample PaiPotPPM11metaG_FD_184107 | JGI IMG/M metagenome (GOLD analysis project Ga0207416, IMG submission 184107) | Iron sulfur acid spring bacterial and archeal communities from Banff, Canada, to study Microbial Dark Matter (Phase II) - Paint Pots PPM... ... | reverse complement strand
TGGATCGACCGCTATAATAACGAACGGCCACACTCGGGCCTGGGCTATCTCACGCCGGCTGCCTGGCGTGCCAAAGCGCAGGCCCAAATAAGCGCCCTACCTGTCTAGAAACGGCGGGGTCACTCCAACTATTCGATCTGTACTTCGTTTCTCTACATCTTTCCGGGGCAGACAAAATTCGTGACATTTCCCTTGGTCACCCATTTAACTAATATAGGCCGCTGTTATTATTTTGATCGAGATCCGGTCCAATTTTAACTTAAGCCTGTCAGAGGGAGCGAAGCTGGCGATCCAGGGTTTAACTTACCGATACTATCTAGGTGATAGTATCGTTGAGGCCGAGGAAAATAATTCTTGCAACCCTAGTACTAGTCACTGTTGTTCTTGCAACACCGGCTCTGACGAAGGCTGATTGCGAAGACACCTTGATTAATCTCGGCACGCAAGTGGAGTCTGCAAGACAATACGGAAACCTGACCTCGCTTCATAATGCCAGCCTGGCACTATTCAACGCTGTGAAACCTTTATTAAACAGTCAGAAGCGGACCGCGATGTTGGCACGCTTTTTTATGATGAGGCGGAGTTAGAAATAGCGCTTTCCGGTCTAACGGTAAGCGAAGGCATCCATGCCCGTCCCGAATATCAGAACCTTAACAATGCCCGTAATCTTTATAGGCGTATGCTTGACATTTACAACGTCATGTCGCAGCAGGCACCGGGTTTACCGGATCCCTAACACGACCGAGTACTGGAGAACACAAGATTCCGACTGCTTGAAACTCGGAAAGAGGCAGGCATATAGTTAACGAGCCTGCCGCTTACACCGAGCGAAGCTGCACTTGAAGCCAGCCCAGTATGTTCGCTGGTGGAATATTCGTTTCGTCCGCGATACGCGCAGCTTCGTTCACCGCGGCAAGCGCGGCCATCAGCTTCGCCGGAGCGTCTGAGCCGATCGCGGCAACGGTCGCCTTATACTCATTGACCGATTCGCGATCCAGCACTTGATCCTCGGTCTTGAGCGCAAACATCAACGCATCGCGCACCGCTAGCCGCGCATCGCGCAGCACTTCGACGATCTCCTCGCGTGCATTTTCCTTTGAGAGCTGCGGCGTCTGCGGAATCTTACGCGGATTGCTCACACTTGCCAGCGCCCAGGTGCGCGCAGCTGCGCGCAGGTCACCAGCCTGGTCGTTAAGCTCCGCGAGCGCGTCGCCCAGGCTCCCTTGCGCGCGGCGAGCCAAAATACGTGCGCGCTCCTTGGGAGCCTGGTAGTGCGATTGCAGCTGGGCGGCGATCTCGTCTTCTGACAGCGGACCGAAGCGCAAACTCGTTGTGCGCGAACGGATCGTTGGAAGCACCCGGTCGGGCCGCTCGGCGGTGAGCAAGAATAGCCGGCCTAGGTTCGGTTCCTCAAGCTCCTTGAGCAGTGCGTTGTACACCGTATCGTTAGTGACGAAGTCGAAATCGGGAACGATGCAAATGAGCCGGCCGCCCTCGTAGCTGTGCATCTGCATGAGAGCAATGATGCGCCGCGAGGTCTCGATGCCCATGACGTCGGTCTTACGCTCGACGCTCTTCCCGGCAAGCCGGTCGGCTTCACGAATGAACTCGTCGCTGATAACGATCGTATCACCTGACGACCCGGCAATCGCCCGGCGACATGCGTTGCACGTTCCGCAGTAGCCAACGGGAAACGACGTCGGGTGCTCGCAGTGCAACGTCATGGCCAAGGCGTTCGCGAACGTTCGCTTGCCAACACCACGCTGTCCGTGAAACAGATACGCAGGCGCGAGATTCTCAGGTCCTACGCGGCGAAAATAATCAAGAACCTGACGCTGGCCGACGAATGGTGGCGGTGGCTGCGGCCTCGCCGGTTCGAGGAGCGCAGGCTCCTTGGTTCTAGCCACGCCAGCGCGAGAGCACAGCGGTGCGAACGTTGACGGCGAGATCAGCCTCAGGTTGCGTGCCGTCGAGCACTACAAAGCGATTGGCCTCAGCAGCTGCCAGTCGGCGATATCCATCAGCCACGCGCTCATGAAATGCAGCGACTTCGCCTTCGAGGCGGTCGGCCGTGCGACCGCGCAGCCTCTGGCGCGAGACGTCAACTGGAATATCGAGCAAGAAGGTGAGGTCCGGGCTGAGCCTGCGTGCGGCATACATCGTGATCGGCATAAGGGATTCTATGGGAAGGCCCCGGCCGTATCCTTGGTAGGCAATCGTTGCATCCCAAAACCGGTCGCAAACAACCAGCCTGTCTTCGCGCAGGGCGGGCTCGATAATTTTGTCGACGAGTTCGGCGCGCGACGCGTTGAGCAACAGACTCTCGGTTTCGCGCGACATCTGGCCGAGTGGATCGATCAGGAGCTCGCGGATCTTCTCGCCAAGCGGTGTGCCGCCCGGCTCGCGAGTGAAGACGAAAGGAATAGTCGTGTCGGAAAGAGCCTCGTGCAGCAGTCGGATTTGCGTGGATTTGCCTGCGCCTTCGATTCCCTCGAAGGTAACGAACAGCCCGCCTTTTATCGAGCTGCCTCCTTGTACACACGAACGCGGCGATTGGGCTCGACGCCCGTGGAGCGCGACTGCAGATTGTACTTCTCGACGAGCTGGTGCTGCAAACGGCGAATATACGACGATTGCGGCGACAGCTCCACTGGTTTGTGGTGGAGCATAACCTGATATGTCGCCTCTTCTGCCTCTCGCAGAGCAACTTCTTCCTCGTCGAGCGACGGCAGATCGTAGAGATCTTTCAAGCAGTTTTGAATCTGCGCAGTCGTATTGGTCTTAATTGCGTAGATGGGCACGTTCTGGGAAGCGATGTCGCGCAGCTTGCCGTTGTCCCGCCGCTCGAGCGCCTTGAGAGTAAGCACGACATCGGCGTCATCAAATTTTCGAGCGACCGCGGCCGGCACGCGCAGATTGGCGATCGCGCGCTCGATCTTTGCGCGGCTCACGCCGTATGGAAATATCCGTACGATATCGCCCGCAGCTTCGTCGTCGACATCTGATTCGGTGAACGCCGTCTCCGCGGCCTCATAGAACGAACGTCGCGGCGGGGTGTAGCGTGTCTGGACCGTCTGCTTTTCAGCTTCTTGCAGCACCTCGACGCCGCCGGCAGCATTGCGCACGCGCACTTCCGGGCGTGGTTCTTGGCCCCGCAGCATTGCGTCCACGACTTCGGCGATCGGCGAATGGATTGCGAGACGATTGCGATCTTGGATCTCGATGACGACATCGAATGTCGGTGACGCCTTACGTTCGAGCACTGTCTTGCGGGTGCCGCGCCGGCGCGCTTCTTCATCAGACAGCGTCACAGCGCCGATGCCCCCGACCAGGTCGCACAGCGTTGGGTTCATGAGAATGTTTTCGAGATCGATGCCGTGCGCTGTGCCGATCAGCTGCACGCCGCGCTCCGCGATCGTCCGTGCCGCGAGCGCCTCCGCCTCCGTGCCTATTTCATCGATGACCACGACTTCGGGCATGTGGTTCTCGACTGCTTCGATCATGACCGCATGTTGGTTCAGCGGCACGTCGACTTGCATGCGCCGAGCATGTCCGATACCCGCGTGCGGCACGTCTCCATCGCCCGCGATCTCATTACTCGTGTCCACGACGACGACACGCTTGCGTAAATCGCCGGACAAGACGCGTGCCACTTCGCGCAGCATCGTGGTTTTGCCGACGCCCGGTTTGCCGAGCAGCAGCAGCGACTTGCCCGAGCGCACGACATCGAGGATGATGTCAATCGTTCCATAGACGGCGCGACCGACGCGGCAGGTCAACCCAATGATTTTGCCGCTGCGGTTTCGCAGGCATGAAATCCGGTGGAGTGTTTGCTCGATGCCCGCTCTGTTGTCCTTACCGAATTCTCCGACGCGGCCCGTGACCGCGGCAATGTCGTCAGGTGTCACAGGCTGGTCCGACAGATTGCAGTAGTCGTGTGGATAGCGCGCTTCCGGCAACCGCCCTAAGTCCAAAATCACCTCGATAAGTTGATCCAGGTGGGGAAGACGGATCAGCGATTGTCGGATGTTTTGGGGGAAGATGTCGAGGAGGGCAGCCAGTTCCCAGTCGCTTGATGGACTGTGGGCAAGGTCCTCTTTCAAAAAATCGTCACCTCATGGACGTTGGGTTGGTCGAGGGTCACTCGACAGCACGCGAATCATTCGCAACTTTTCGTCGACGGGCCCAGAAATGTGCACGCCCGCTTCGAGTTCGAGCCGCAGATAGTCAACCGTCTCTTGCGTTATACGTTCCCCGGGGCATAGTATCGGAATCCCCGGTGGATATGGCGTCACCACCTCAGCGCTCACGTAACCTGCACTCTTGCTAAATGCAATTTCGACGTGGTTGGCGAGAAAGGCCTCCCGCGGTGTCATGACTTGTTCGGGAATCTTTGGCAATTCACTATCAATCTTACGGAAGCGTCGCGCAGCGCCGTTTGCTGGCGTGCGCTGTTCGCGATGGGAAGCTTTCGCGAGTTGTTCGACCGCATTGACCAAGCGGTCAAGGTCCTCTTGACGGTCTCCGATCGTCACAAGAGCGACGATGTTGTACAAGTCAGCAAGCTCGACTTGCACGTCGAACTGCGTGCGGAGAATCTCGCTTGCCTCGTAGCCCGTGTACCCGAGATCTTTCACCGTGACGACAAGACGCGTCTCATCGTAGCCTGCGACGCCAGGTTTGCCTACCTGCTCTGGGCCGATACACCGGATCCCCTGGATTGCATTGAGCCGCTGTCGCGCGTGGCGGGCGAGCACGAGCGCCCGCGAGAGAAGCTCCCGGCCCTCTGTCGCCATTTGCATACGCGCGACGTCGAGCGAGGCCAGCATGACGAGCAGCGGGCTTGTGCTTTGAAGAAGCCGTAGCGTGGTGCGCAGGCGCCCCTGGTCCACCCGTGGGCCGCAGGTGTGCAACATGGCCGCTTGGCTCATTCCCGCAATGAGCTTGTGCGTCGAGTTGACACACATATCGGCGCCCGCCGACGTCGCCGACAATGGCAGTTCCGCGTGAAAGTGCAGATGCGGTCCCCATGCCTCATCGACGAGCATCAGCTTGTCACGCTCGTGAACGATTCGCTCGATTGCGGCTAGATCGGCCGTCGCTCCGTAGTATGTGGGACTCGTGATGAAGACAGCCGTCACATCCGGGTGTGTTTCCAAGGCGCGACGCACGGTTTGTGGCGTCACGCAATGGTCAATGTGAAGAGCTTCATCGACTTCGGGCTGCATGTACACGGGCGTGGCGCCGCTCATGATCAGTGCGCTTGTGGCCGACTTGTGGCTATTGCGGGGCATAAGCACGCTATCGCCAGGTCGCAATGCGGACATGAGCATTGCCTGGTTGCCCGCGGTCGAGCCGTTGACGAGAAAGTATGAATAGTCAGCCCCATATGCTGCAGCCGCGAGTTCGTGCGCAGCTTGAATCGGTCCATGCGGTGCGTTGAGATCGTCGAGCCCGCGCACTTGAGTGAGATCGAGCTTCAGAACGTTGTCACCGATGAAGTCGCGCAAACGCTGATGCATGCCAACGCCATGCTTGTGGCCAGGCGTGTGAAACGAAATCGTGCCCGCCTGCACGTATTCCATGAGGGCATCGAGATAGGGCGTCCCAGTTTGATCCAAAGATAACATAGCTTTCCTCGCAATGTGTGCGGAGAGACCGATCGTCTGCGATCGATGAGAAGAACGAGCGGGCGAGGAATGCTGCTTTACGGGAATTCCCAAAAATGCCGGCAGGTTGCCGGCAACCAAAGTTGTGTGCAGTGCCACGGAGCAACAGTCATTCAAAAAGCTAGTTTTGCACCGTCGATGAGTTCCCTCCGCTCTCGGACGGGCTGTGCATGAAGGCGCTGCGCATCGCGAGCGCTACTCCACCGCGACTCGAGGTGGCCGACCTCCCCAAACCGCAACCGGGTATCCGACAAGCGCTCGTGCGCGTCTCAACGGCCGGAGTGAACCGCGCTGACCTCTGGCAAGCACGCGGCAAGTACCCGCCGCCTCCCGACGCACCTGCCGATATCCCGGGCCTCGAATTTACCGGCGTTGTCGAATCTTTGGGCTCGGAGTGTAGCCGCGTCAGCGCGCAACAACGCGTCTTTGGAATCTGCAGCGGCGGGGCTCATGCGCAATACGTTGTCAGCCGCGAAGAGTTGTTGATGCCGGTTCCCAAGACGCTTGACGATATCCACGCAGCTGCGGTTCCCGAGGCCTACATCACCTCGCATGATGCGCTTGTCACGCAATGTGCCATGCAACCCGGAGAGTATGTTCTCATTCATGCTGTGGGCTCAAGCGTCGGCCTTGCCGCTTTGGATATCGTCCTTGCGTGGGGCTGCGTTCCGTCTGGTACTTCACGAAGCAGTCATAAGCTCGATAAGGCGCGCGACTTTGCGCGGACCAGGTATCGCGGTGGAAGCGAGACCCTCGTTTTCTGCACGCCAGATAGATTTGGTGAAGAGGTGCTCAAGGCCACAGCTGGCGCGGGAGCTGACATCATCCTTGATCCGGTCGGCGGTGCTTATTTCGAACAGAATATCAATTCGCTCGCGCTGTGCGGGCGTCTCATGATTATCGCGACCCTAGGTGGAACAATGGTGACGTTGCCGCTGCCCGTGCTGATGCATAAGAGATTGCGGCTCATCGGAACCATGCTTCGAACACGTACGCTTGAAGAAAAAGCGGCAGCCTCTCGTGCATTCGAGCGGGATATCTCGCCGAAGTTAGCCTCGGGCGAGCTTAAGCCGATCGTCGATCGGACGTATCCCCTTGAGGAAGCGGCCGAGGCGTACGCATACGTCGAACAGAATAAAAACTTCGGTAAAGTCGTTCTCACAATGTTCGGAACTTCAGGAGTCACGTAAACACTATGGATGCAGCCATACTTGTCGCTCACGTCGTTCTTGCGACGTTAGCTTTCGGGTACATCATCTTTTTCGATTTCGCTCTCGCTAACATCGCAAAAACACGAGACATACGCGCCATCCGCGCGTCTTTTCCGGCCGCGATGCGCACCGCGCGTTGGGCTGGGCTTATTCTGGGCTTAGCCGTGCTGTTCGGCTTTGCGAGAGCCATCGCAGTACACTTCCCTTTGCTGTCGGGATGGTTAGTTTTAAGCTACATCCTCCTCTTTATTGCGGGCGGGCTCGGTATCGGGGGTACGTTCCGGCGGCACGTTCGCGTTTTGCATGCAGCCTTCAAGTCACCTGACGACCACGTATCGCCCGAACTCGAGGCAGCGATTGAAGCAGACCGGCCGATCGGCGCGTGGATCATGATTGTCTTCATGGTGGCGCTCGTGTACATTATGTTTACGAAGCCCCTGTAAGGGCTAGCGCTCCAGCTCGAACTTGAGCATTTCCAGACCGCGCCTGTTTGTAATCTGTCCGACATCTCGCATGCTCAGCTTCTGCGCCAGGTGTTTCGAGCGCTCGTTGGCGGGGCGAACAAACGCAACGAGCTTCGGCATGTCGAGCGATTCGAACGCGTAGCGCGTCACTGCGGATGCTGCTTCGAATGCGAAGCCCTGACCCCAGTGCTGCGGGCGAAGCAGCCATCCAATCTCCACTTGGCCTGGGCCGCCGATTCTCTCATCGCCGCCCGCGTCAACCGGGGTCAGTCCACTCTCGCCGATAATCTCACCGCCGGTACGAAGCTCGATAGCCCAATCACCAAAACCTACGTCGTAACGCCTGATGGTCGCAGCAAGCGATTCGTCTGCTTGCTCGTCCGACATCGGCACGAGGTCGTGCAGGTGCAGCATAACATCGCCATCGCCGACCATAAGGCGAAACGCGTCTCGATCTGCGTACGTCCAGCGGCGCAAGAGAAGGCGCTCGGTTTCGATCACGGGCTCCGGCAAGGTCAGGGTATACAGCCACCATTCTTTACGCTTGCTGTGGCTGCTTGGGTTTCGTTCAAAATAGAGCACCATGCGTAACGCGTCGGTTGTCTCGATGTCGTAGTAATGGCGCCGCACATAATGATCGCCGCGATCTTCACCCATATGGCGATGGGTTGCGAGCGTACGAGCGACGTGATAGCGCTGCCCCCGCCACGTGAAGGATTTGGGAAGACTCGGTTCGCCCCGAGACATCGTGGCGATGTCAAATGCGCCTGCCTCAGGCGCGATACGTTCACTAATGAATTGCGGTTTGCGCAACGCTGCGGAGGCTTCGCTCACGCTGATGAAACCGCCACGCGCCGGGCATTCGATTCGGGATATGGATACTCCATGTATTGTGTCGTCGCACGGGCAACCGACTCGCCATAGTGGCGCGCGACGACTCTGAGTGCCAAGTCGATGCCCGCGGATATCCCGGCCGACGTGATAACCTTACCCTGTTCGACGACGTGTGACGTTCTGTCGACGTTAACGTTGGGGAATAGATCCGCCATGAGATCGAGCGTTTGCCAGTGAGTTGTCGCTCGCAGGCCATCGAGGAGCCCCGCCTTACCGAGCAACAGCGACCCCGTGCACACCGACGCCAAGGTCTCGACGCCCACGGCGCGATCCCTTATGAAGGTAAGCAAATGCACATTGTTCATCTCAGACCGAGTGCCCCAACCGCCAGGCACGACCAGAATATCGAGCGCAGGACAATTCGCAAATGTAACATTCGCCAAGACCCGCATGCCGCCTGACGTGGTGACCGACTCAGACTTCTGTGCAACGAGCAGAACGTCCAACGGCGATGGTTCTTCGCGCCGCTTCGTCTCATCCAGCCGCGTGACGGAGAAGACCTCGAAGGGGCCGCAGAAATCGAGGACTTCGACGTCGTCAAAGATGACGATGCCGACCTTCTTACGCTGCATGGGTCACCTCGGGGATGTCAGGCTTCGATGCGTTCCTCGATCGAAATATCGTACAAGAAGAGGAACTTGTACCATTCGCCAGGCACGGTGTGGCGCTTGATCTGAATCCACGGAATGTACTTCGGCGTACGCGGCTTGCGCTTGAGAGACATGTTTGCATCGTGCGGCGTCCGGTTGTTTTTGCGATTGTTGCAAATGAGACACGCGCAGACAAGGTTCTCCCACGTGGATGGACCGCCAACACAACGCGGCACGACATGATCCACCGTCATCTGACCTTCGCCCTTACGGCCGCAATACTGGCAGGTGTAGTCGTCGCGCAAAAGCACGTTCTTCTTGGTCAGCGCGACCTTTTGCCGCGGCCGCCGGATATAGTACAGCATGCGGATGATGGACGGCATGCGCATTTCAATCGTTGCCGAGCGCAGCAGCCGCTCGTGATGATGAAGAATTTCCGCCTTGCCCGAGAACACGAGCTTAACCGCGCGCTGAAGTGACGTCACGTTGAGTGCCTCGTATGTGGCGTTCAGAACGAGTACGTCAGTCACGCGTCACGCTCACGAGGCGCACGTATTGGAATTGCAGCTGGGTCAGCATGCCCTCAATAGCCAACAGGGCGTCATTTTCCATGACTGAGCGAACCGAAGCAAGGAGCGCGTTGGCCGCATCAATGGCAACGCGTGCTTCGGTCAGGTTAGGCGCACCAGACATTGCTGCCGGTTTTTCTTCGGCGGCGATCGGCGTATCGACACGCATCTGAGTGGCGGCAGCCTCAATGAGCAGCGAAAGCATGCTGAAAGCGAGGTCCCGCATAGGCGGAACATCGTGGATCGCTACCTCTTGTGGGCTTGTCTTCTCGCCAGCCATGGCGTGGTGTAAATCCTCCACGCTTCAAATTAAGCAACCAGGGGTGGCGTCCCCTTCATTTCGATATTTGTTCTACGGTGGCAGCGGTCCAATTCTGGCGAGGAAGTCCTCACATATTATGCCCCAATCGTTGATCTCGCCGTTAGTGACGCCGTTCTCTGCCAGTTCGTCACCTACTGCGTCGCGAATCTCGCGGACTTGTTTGGGCGTGAAGCCAGAACGCAGCGCCGCATCCAAGTCACCGAGCAATTCTGGACGTTGCACTTCGACAATTTTTCGAAGCGTTTGCTTCTCTAGATCCGACCACGTGCGCGCGGCGAGTATCATCGATTCTATATCCTTCACCACTGTCGTGAGACGAATAAATTCATAGCTCGACAGTCCAGACTCCCGATCGATGCTTTGGTCGAGTGAGTACTCAAGGTCGGTTACGAGGGCTTCAAACTCATTTTTCCAGGGCTCTTCAGCGGCTTGTAGTTCACCAACGCATCGTTTGAGGATGTCGACAAGAGTACGAAGAGTCTCGCGGCCCTCTTGGAACTTGCGCACACTTCGCAGCATTGCAGCGTACTGGCGCCGATCTAATGCCTCTTGCGCCGTGTGACTTCGCACGTCAGCCCTTGGCCGCAGCCACCATCTCCACAAAATATTTGTGGATACGCGAGTCGTCGGTCAATTCAGGATGGAATGACGTGCCGAGTAAGTTTTTCTGCCACACCATGACGCCTTTACCGTCCACGAATGAAAGTATGTGTGCGCCGCCCCATGCCGATTCGATCCAGGGCGACCGAATGAAAACGCCGGGGAACGGTTTGCCGTCGAATCCCTCGATTTGCAGTGGTTCTTCGCCGCTTTCGATCTGACGGCCGAACGCGTTGCGCTTCACTTCGATATGCAGCAATCCGAGCGTTGGCTGCTTCGAACCAGTTACTTTTTCCGCCATAACGATCATGCCCATGCACGTGCCCCAAATCGGCATGCCGTATTTCGCGCGCTCTATGATCGGCTTCGCAAGATTGAACTGTTCGAGCAGATTGGCAACCGCCGTTGACTCTCCGCCAGGGATGATGAGTCCGTCGACAGACTTGAGCTCTTCCGGAGTCTTCACGCGCACCGCATCGACTTTGCAGGCACGCAGTGCGGTCAGATGCTCCTCAATATCACCCTGCAGCGCCAACACGCCTATGCGCAGGTGCGACTTGGCCGCAGATTCCGCTGCTTTGGCCGTCTTGGTCGCAGGCATGAGAGTTTACCAGCCGCGGCCGGCCAGAAGTTGCTCTTTGGGTATCTGGCTGATCTCGAGGCCCGGCATCGGTGCGCCGAGTTCCTTACTCACTTCAAGGACAACCTTCGGGTCGTCGAAGTAGTGCGTGGCTTCGACAATCGCCTTGGCGGTCTTCGCTGGATTCGCGCTTTTGAAAATTCCTGAACCGACGAAGACGCCCTCAGATCCGAGCTGCATGCACAGCGCTGCGTCAGCGGGCGTCGCAATGCCGCCGGCGACGAACATGACTACCGGGAGGCGGCCTGCTTGCGCAACCTCACGCACGATCTCGACGGGCGCGCCCAGATCACGCGCTACGCTCACAAATTCTTCTTCGGGTAGAACGCTCAAGCGCCGGATCTCGTCGTTGACCTGCCGCAGATGGCGAATGGCCTCGACGATGTTGCCCGAGCCGGCCTCACCCTTTGTGCGGATCATCGCCGCGCCTTCGGCGATTCTGCGCAGCGCCTCGCCGAGATTTCGAGCGCCGCACACGAACGGAACGGTGAACGGCCGTTTGTCGATATGGTACGATTCGTCGGCTGGAGTGAGCACTTCGCTCTCGTCGATGAAGTCGATGCCGAGTGCTTCGAGCACTTGCGCTTCAACAAAGTGACCGATGCGCGCCTTGGCCATCACTGGAATGGTGACGGCATCCATGATGCGCTGCACAATCTCGATCGCTGCCATCCGCGCAACGCCGCCTTCTTTGCGGATGTCGGCCGGCACGCGCTCGAGCGCCATGACGGCGACTGCTCCGGCCTCCTGGGCGATGATGGCTTGCTCGGGCGTCGTAACGTCCATGATAACGCCTGCTTTGAGCATTTGCGCAAGCCCGCGCTTTACTTTATCTGTACCCTTCTGTTTCACGATCGTACCTCGTCTACTATGCTAGCAAAATCGGCGCACTCTGTGTACCCCCAACCGGCCGGGACGCAACACGGTGTGTTCGGCAAAACACGCCGCGTGGGCGCGTATAAGAGGGTTTTGTAAGGTTGGCGACAGCTACGGTTGGTTCTTGCCCGGCGTCGCGTGAATTATTGGAGAACGCGGGCGATGCGCAGCAGCTTTTGTCGGCGCTCCATGGGCTGGCGCCACGTAGGTCGCAGGCGTCGTGGCGGCCGTCGAGAGGTCGCGTTGCACGAAGTAATTGCCGACGTATCTCCCCGCTTCGACGGAGACGATGAGCACGGTAATGGCGATGATGACCGTTATGGGGGCAAAATACGGCGAATACCACTCGTTGGGAGCGCTCTGCTTCACGCCGCTCACTGATATGTTCCCATCTCCTGCATATCCGATCCGCTAGTGATGTGCCCTTCGATGGCGAGCCGGAATTCGGTTGGGCGATCTGCTTTCGAGTACGCCTCCTTTTCCGTCACAAGTCCGCTCTGATAGAGATCGATGAGCGATTGCGTGAACGTTTGCATGCCATCGAATCGTCCGCCGGAGATGTACTGATACATGTCGCTGAACTTGCCTTCCATAACAAGACTCTTGATGGTTGGTGTTGCGATGAGCACTTCGACCGCGGGTACGACGCCTGAGCCGTCGAGGCGCGTGAGGAGCCGCTGCGATACGATGCCGCGCAAGCTTGTGGCCAACTGCATCATGAACATCTTGCGGTTGGCCTCGGGCAGTGCATCCATAATACGCTCGACCGCTTGCGTCGTGTTTTGTGTATGCAGGGTCGACAGGACAAGGTGTCCGGTCTCGGCTGCGGTGAGCGCTGTGATGATCGTTTCCGGGTCGCGCATCTCACCGATGAGAATGACGTCAGGATCTTGGCGCAGCGCCTGTTTGAGGGCGACTGTGAATGATTCGGTGTCGATGCCAACTTCGCGCTGTGAGATAATCGACATCTTGTCGACGTGAATGTATTCGATCGGATCTTCAATTGTCACGATGTGCCGGCGCTGCGTCGCGTTGATGTGATCGATCATAGCGGCAAGTGTCGTCGACTTGCCTGTGCCGGTTGCGCCGGTGAGCAAGACAATGCCATCGCGATGGTCGCACAGCGTTCGCAGCGACGGAGGCAGCCGCAGCTCTTCGAAGCTCGGTATGTCGAGTCGCACCGAACGAAATGCTGCGCTCACCGTGCCGCGCTGAAAATATGCGTTGACGCGGAAGCGCCCGTGACCGTGGAGGCCATACGCGTAGTCGAGCTCTTTGGACTCCATAAACTCTTGCTGCTGCGCGTGCGTCATAGACGAGAAAATAAGATTCTCGCATTCAGGCAAGGATAACGGGCGTTCAGAAAGCGGCTTGAGGACGCCGTGGGCGCGCGCCATCGGCGGCGCTGCGGCCTTGAGATGTAAGTCAGACGCGCCAAGTGCGAGCATCTGCCGCAGCAGACTATCAAGTTCTGGGGGCTTTTGCGCGTCGCGGACGACCATGCTGTCCACTCTTATGAGGCTCCTTAGATAGGATTTCGATGGGTAACGGACCTAAGGGTCCGCTGCGACAACATCGCGTTTCGGTCGAGACAAGCTCGACCGCTATATTTCAAGGTAATTATCGGCACTTCACAGAGTGCCTCGGAGTTAGCGTGTCGCGGGACATACATACGACGAAGCCGTCCAACCGCAAAGAACCGTGAAAACTGTGGCCCGCAGGTTCTCGCTGGAAGCGCACGCCAAACTCAACCTGCGGCTCGAGGTTGGCCTGCTTGCCGGCTCTCTTCATCAGATTGTCTCGGTCATTGCCGAACTCGAACTCGCTGACAAGCTCCATTTCACTCCTTCAAGCGCGGGCTTCCAGGTCGCGTGCGAGCACGCCGATCTAGCCGAGCGTGACAATCTTGCCTGGCGAGCGGCCCAGGCGCTGCAAAGGGAGTTGCCTGCAGTCCGCATCGTCATCGAAAAGAACATCCCTATGCAAGCGGGTTTGGGTGGGGGAAGCGCTGATGCGGCCGGAGCCCTGCTCGGACTTGCAATGATTTTTTCAGAAGAGAGTGCTCCTCTCTCGCACCAACAGCTTGCCGAAGCTGCGTTGCGTACCGGCTCTGACGTGCCAAGTTTTCTTACGTCCGGATTACGGATCGTATCGGGAGTGGGCGAAAGAGTCGAGCGTCGTTCGGCGCATGCACCGCCGTGGGGAATCGTCCTCTTACGCCCGCCGGTAGGCAGCGCAACGGGGCGGGCCTATGGGCTGCTCGACGTTCGCGGCATACCTCACGATCTCGGAGACAGCGCTGTTGCATCCGCGGAGGAGATGTGTGCGGCGTATGCGGCGAGCGATTTCGAACGATTCATCGGATTGTTGTATAACGATTTCTCTTCGGTCATCGAGCGCGAGCTGCCGGCCGTCGCTGATGCGCGCGAGCGACTGCAACACGCCGGCGCACAAGCAACAATGTTGTGCGGCAGCGGCTCATGCGTCGCCGGATTTTTCCACGCCAGAGCGGCTGCTCAGGAGGCGGTCGAACGCGTGTCGCTCGGACTAGGCGAGTGGATTCACGCGACCGGTTTCAGCGGTGACTGACACTCGCTTCGCGGCGGTTGCAATGGCGGGCGGCGAGCTCGAAGCAGATTTCCGCCAAGCAGGGTACGACGTTCCCAACAAGGCGTATCTGCCCATTGGCGGTGAGCTCATGCTCGTGCGCGTGTTGCGCGCGCTTCGCGGATCGTCTTCAATAGGGGAGATCCGTTGCGTGACGCCCGCATCTGCTGCAGCGCTGGCTCCAGAGATAATGCAGCTGTGCGATGCGCTTGTCGAGCCCGGGCCTGATCTCATCAGCAGCGCGCTTGCTGGCTTTGCAGGTCTGCCCGACGACGAGCGCGTGATCATCGCGGCGACTGACATGCCGCTCTTAACTCCGTCTGCTGTCGACTGCTTCGCCACGCTTGCCGCGCAAACGCCGTGCGACGTTGGGTACGGGTTTGTGGAACGCCAGGCGCACGACCGTTTGTATCCAGGAGTACGCCACACGTGGGTTCGGCTACGCGAAGGAACTTTTTGCGGCGGCGGTATGAGCGTCTTGCGCACCCGCGCTGCTATTCAGATCGAACCTGTGTTACGAAATTTTGCCGAGGCAAGAAAATCACCGGCGAAGTTGGCATCGCTGTTCTCGCCGGGTCTCGTCCTTAAGGTATTGATGGGTCAATTAAGTATCGCTGAGGTCGAACGGCGCGCCGACCAGCTCACCGGGCTTGTATGCCGAGGTATTTTGTGCCGCGACCCTGAGGTAGCGGTCAACGTCGATTGTCTCGAGGACTTACGCACAGTTGAAGCGCTGCTTCGAAAGACAGCTTCTTAGAAAGGCCTAGCGGACAGAGCGCTCCCGGGCGCCTTCGGGGCAGCCGATGCCCTGCTCGCGATAAACCTTCGTGAGCCGCATGTATGCAGACGCGCCAACTTCGAGCCACTCTTTTGATCGGCCCTCGAGCGGTCGCTTTACTTTCGCGGGTGCGCCTGCTGCAAGCATGCCGTCGGGTATCTCCTGGCCTTCGAGCACAACAGATCCAGCGGCGACAAGCGCCTGGCGTCCGATGGTCACTCGCTCCAAAACCACAGCATTCATACCAATGAGCGCGCCACTCTTGACGTGACAGGCTTCCAAGATGGCGCCGTGACCGATGGTAACGTGATCTTCGATAACGGTATCGTGTCCCTCGTAGACGTGAATGACGGCGTTATCTTGGACGGAGGTGTTTGCGCCGATTCTAATACCGGCTTCATCACCGCGCAAGACGGCTCCGAACCAAATGCTTGCGCCGTCGCCAATTTCAACGTCTCCGATGATCGAGGCAGTCGGCGCAATGAAGACACCCTTGCCGATCTTTGGCGTCTTACCGTTGTAGCTTAGAATACAGGCCATTCGTCGCTCTCGTTCACGCCTGCATCGTACGGCTTGGTTGCGGTGCCTCCCGGACTTGCCTCCGCACCTGCGTCGGGGTCAGATGCCGCTTCCGCCCGACGCCGAGCTTCAGCGCGCTCGCGCGCTCTGCGTCGCCGATCGTCGAGTTCCTCGGCGTCATTGACAAAGACCGACGTGTTTTCTACGTCACCCGCCTCGTCAAAGGCGAGCGGGTTGTAGACCGAGACATCTGCCTGCGGCGCTTGCGCTTCATCAATATCTGGCGGAGGATATAGTTGACGGACTTTGCCTTTCGGAATAGGCGGTGCGTCCGAGGGCCGCATCAGCGGACCTCGTGGCTGCCGCCGCCCAAAAGCGGGCTTGGGACCCTGCTCCGTGTCGCTCGCGCTCTCCTCACCCGCGACTGCATCCTGAGGGGTTGGCTCTTGACCCGGCGGCGGATACACTTGTCGAACTGTTGGTCCTTCCCGTTTCGGCCCTGCCGGTCTGCTACGACCGCCGCCGCGCGCGCCACGATCTCGTCCTTCACGGCGATCGCCGCGAGGTCCACGTTCGCGATCACCGCGCTCTCGCTCAACACGTTCTACAGTGCGATCTCGGTCGCTAGGTCCGCGATCGCGTGCTTCGCGCGGTTGGCGTAACTCGCGTTCGTGAGGCCGCCGTTCGTCGCGTTCTCGCGGCTGCCGTCCTTCGCGTTCTCGCTCGTCGTCATGCAACGGCCGGCGCCGCACCGGAACGTCGTTTCTCATCTCAACCTGTATCACGGCTGGCCCACGTGGTTTTATCACGACGTCAAGCTCTTCGTCTTGTTCACGCCCTTGGCGCGGTTGCGCCGGACGCGGCGGACGTCTTTGCGCCGATGCTTCTTGGCCGCGCTTACCGCGTGGTTCTTCGCGCGCCGGCCGTTGTGGTCGGACACGCTCTTCGTCAAGGGAGACCGGACGCCCATACAGATGACGCACGGGGCCGAAACGCTTCTGCGGCCGCTGTGGCGCACTGGGTTGGCGAGGATCCACAACGGCGCTGAGATCGTCGTCAACGTCTTCATCTTCGTCGTACGCTTGCGGACGCGGCTCCCGCGGCACTCTGTCGCGGACGTCGCTCGGCGGCGCATGCCTAGGCGGTGGAGGACCGTCCTCTTCGCCGTACACCTGCTCGCCTTCGTCCTCGACAGACGCAGCACGCACACCCTGCGGCTCTTCCGCGCGGCCCTTGCCCCCTCGACCGCGGCGCCGACGGCGTCTATGCGTTGCACCGTCATCACTCGCCGGCTCCACTTCAGCGGGTCGTGCGTGACGAGTTACAGGCGAGGGCGGCGATGTGATCACAGAATCTTCGTCGCCATCATCATAATCGATGTCGCCCTCCCCGCCGACAACCAGCGGTTGCGACTGTGGAGGTGTACCCCGTCCACCTGGACGACGTCTGCCGCCGCGAACGCCGGCCTCACCGCGACTGCTTTGTGGTCGGCCTCTTCCCGAGCGCGCGGCCGGCTGTGCGGTTCGCGTCGAGGGCGTAGCAACGCGCGGCGCTTCTTCATCATCGTCTGCGACTGAGAACGCAACTGCCTCGCGCCTACCGAGACGGTCAGGCCGTCGTTCCACTTCTTCACTGCGCCTGCGGCTGTCATCACTTGCCGCAAGCTCGCGCAACGCTGGCGCGGGCGGTGCAATCGGTTTATCGCCTGCTGCGAGATCCTTGCCGCGACCACGGCTACCGCGCCGGCGACGGCCCGCTGTGGGCAGCGGCTCGGCGAGATCTGCGCGTACTAAGTTGCCCTCGAGCGCACCGATTCTCAGCTTCACCGTCTGACCGATGGCATTCGCTGCATCCTTCACTTCGATCAGGTAACCATTAACTTCCGCAACACCTGACGCCGGATTCGGAAGGCGGACACCCAGCAGCTCCGCGTCGACAATACTTCCTGTGAGAGGCGTCGCGCGCATGCGCCGTGATTCTTCAACAACGACTTGCTCGCGGTGATGTCCGGGTTCAACGTAGAGCGCGACGTCAATGTTATGATCGCGCGCAAGCTTCTCCAACTCATCCTTGTACCAGCCTAAGAGCTGCGTTGCGACGCCCGGATCGGCGACAACGTCGAGCTTCCTGACGCCGTTCTTCGAAACGCGTTCTCGAATCTGGCGCAGGACGCCGATCGCGACCGTTTCACTCGACATAACGTTGCCGAGTCCCAAACAGTATGGGCAATCTGACCGCAGCTGGCCCGCCAGATCCTTGCCTACCCGCTTGCGTGTGAACTCGAGCAGACCGAGATTGGAAAATTCTTGAATCGTGCTGCGCGTGCGGTCGCGGCGTAGCGCTTCCGTCAGCGTCGCAATGACCTGCTGGCGGTTGCGCTCGTGACTCATATCGATGAAATCAACCACAATGATGCCGCCGATATCGCGCAACCGAACTTGGCGCGCGATTTCAGCCGCAGCCTCGACGTTTGTCCGCACGATCGTGTCTTCGAGATTGCGGCCACCGGTGAACTTGCCCGTGTTGACATCGATGACGGTCAGCGCCTCGGTGTGCTCGAGGACGAGATGGCCTCCCGAGGGGAGGGGGATCTTCGGCTTGAGCAGTTTTTGCAACTCATCATCGACGCCGCGCTGCTCGAACAGCGTGCCCGGACCATCAACGAGTTTTAGACGGTCAATGTACTGCGGTCCAAGGAGCGACATGGTCGAACGAATTTCATCGTACTGTTCTTTCGAGTCGATGTAGACAGCGCTGACATCGCTCGTGAGGAAATCACGCACCGCCTTGAAGACCAAATTGAGGTCTTTGTGCAACAGCGCCGGAGCCGTCGATCGCTTGTAGCTTTCGAGAATGCCGTGCCACAGGCGTAGTTGTACACCGAGGTCGGCGATCAGCTCGGCTTCGCTGACCCCTTGGGCGGCAGTACGCACGATTGTCGCCATGCCCTCGGGGCGCACGCGGCGCATGATCTGTTTGAGTCGCTCGCGCTCGTGAGCATCTTCGATCCGCGACGACACGCCTGAGTAACGGCCGGTTGGCATGAGCACGAGGTAGCGTCCGGGCAGCGACACGTTGGTGGAAACGCGAGCGCCTTTGAGGCCGCGCGGTTCCTTGACGATCTGCACGAGAACTTCGGACCCGACCTTCAACAGCTCGTTGACGGTGTGTCCGCGGCGGCGATCGGTGATTTCCGTTTCGCCGATGTTGATTGGGTCGCGCATGATGTCGTCGACGTAGAGGAAGGCATTACGCCCGAGTCCGATGTTGACGAAGCACGCGCCCATGCCGGGAAGGACATTTTCGACCCGGCCTTTGTAGATGGAACCTATTACTTTTTCTTCGCGCTCGAAATAGATCTCCGCAAGTGAGCCTTCTTCAAGGACGGCGACGCGGTTCTCCCAGTCGTCGCATGAAATCAAAATCTCGGTCTTCAATACCGTGCACCTTTGCCTGCAAGAAATAGGAAATAGCGCAGTACCGCACATCGGCGTGAGGCCGGGCAGTTGCGCGGGCATCCCTCGAGTAGATGATCAGCCTGTATCCCTCGACATGCAGCCCTAGTCCGCGAGATCCTTGGCGCGCAGGCGCGCCGCCGACTCAAAAGCGGAGGGCTGGATAGGCCTGACAGTCGTGGGGTATCGGTCTGCGAAACGGCGGGCGAGCGTCTCGGCCCTTTTCAAAAAACTTTGAATGTCAATCTCCGGCGATGCGCCTCAAATCAGGTGCCGCACCGCACATACATCGGCATCGCTTCGCGATCCCTGGAACCCCTTAAAGTGTCAGGCTCTGACCTGTGTTTTCGGCGTCTGCGGCCCTTCTGCCTGTTGCCCGGGGTAGCGCCTGACGGTGCCGGTGCACGGGCGGGTGCCGGTACCCTCTGCATTTGAGAGTCGGGACCGGCCTCGTGGCGGGGGCTGTATGCGTGTGCGCTGCAGACTAAAGCGGCGCTGCCGTCACCGATAACGTCTTCGCGTCAACAGCGTATTTTCTCACGCTTGCCACAGCTGACAGCGGAAGCTTCCACACCCAATACGTTGCAGGGTCAGGCTGGTTGAAGAGTATCACGCAATGACAATCTCTCTTCGCGCTGTTGAACCGCAAGACCGCATTGATAGCTCGGACACCAGCTGACGAAATCAGAATGACCCTGGGCCAGCGGAGTGTCGCTTTTGAGTAATCGGGCTCTCCGCGCACCAAGGAAATGTTGCTAAGATAGATGATCCTGTCATCAACCACTGGTTTGTCCTGCCTCACCATGTTCGGGATCCTCCGAGTGAGCTCAGGATCGAGGAGAACGCTGCGGCCCGTTAGTGGCGCATAACCCTCTGCGACATCGGCAAGCTCCGGCCTGACACCGAGCACTAGAACCTTCCGTAGCGTCGTGTCCGTAAAGGCAAGACTGCTAGCCGGGGACGTTTGCATCATGGCTAGCTTGATTCTGTTCAGGCCATTCAAAGACACGTGCGCGAATTTCGGAATGAGTACAGCTTCTCGACCAACCTGCCACAGATCAGATCGCGTCCGCCATAGACCGGTCGGCAACGTCGCTTCGTTCGTGTTGATCGTGGCTGAATCGATCAAAGAGAAGCCTACATTGAAGTTCGCTCGTTCGTTATGATAATGAACCTCGACGAAGTTTGGTCGGTCAGAGGGAGCAAAGATGAGCATCGTCATTCGAGTGCCCGTTGGGACACGGACCGGAAAGACTATCGGGAAGCTTGCGCGTTGAACGACGTCATGCAAATCCGGTACTGTTGGCTCGCGCACCATCACGAACGAAGCAATGCTCAGCGCCACTTTGCCGCCAGACAGCCAGACACGCACGCCGTCGTAGAGCTTCTGACCAACAGCCGTGCCGGCACCCAATACGGCTATGCCTATCACACAGTACACAATCAGTGCTCGTACTCGATCCCGTGTCGTGGCCCTACGGGAGCGCACACGAATCAAGTCCATCGGCAATTCAGGAACGGGGATAACCTCTCTCGCAGCCTTTCCCGTTGCGGAAAAATTAGAATCCATGTAGCTTCATCTCCGTACGCTCTGGCGGCAGTTCGTCACCGTAATTGGTAAGGATGGCGCGTAGGCGTTCTCTCGCGCGTGCGAGACGTGTCCGAACGGTTGGATGGGGGATACCCAGGATTGCAGCAATGTCAGCGGTCTTCAGATCGTCGAAATAAAATAAGACAGTCACGTCGCGCAGCTCGGGGGATAGATCGGCCAAGGCTCGCCATACATCCAGGGTCGTCGTGCCATCGCTTGCGAAGCGACCCTCATACGTTAGTCGGCCGGTAACTTCGTGCCGGCGTCGAACCCGGTTTGACTCGCGCATGACAATTCGGTAGAGCCAAGCATCAAAAGCGCCGACATTGCGCAGGTTTCGTATTTTTTGATGGATGATGACGCAAGCTTCTTGGGCCGCATCCTGCGCCAGATTCCAATCGCCAATAACGGTAGCGGCGAGGCGAAAACAACTCGGCCAAACAACGGCGATGACGCGCTCAGCGGCGGCTTCGTCACCGGTCAGCGCAGCAGCAATGAGTTCCGGCGATGCCCCGCGTGCCATGGACCCCTCTTCTGATGGTACCACCTAATGTAGAGAGGCGCCCAGCGGCACACAATGTTCCCTAACTTCCGAAAATCATAGACACTGCGAGAAAATCTATGTGTCGCCAAACGTCATCTTGTAGCGCTGCAGGTGGATGTTGAGCAGCACGCCGATGGCCATGAAGCACGTGACAAGACTCGAGCCGCCATAGGAAATGAAGGGCAGCGGAATGCCTGTGATCGGCATGATGCCCACCGTCATGCCGATGTTGATCAGCACTTGGAACAGGAACATAGCGACGATGCCCGCAGCGATCAGCAGCCCGTAACGGTCGCGTGCCGCGGTCACTGCGAGCATGGAGAGGCCGAGCAGCAATCCGTACAGCACGAGCAGCAGCGTTGCGCCGAGAAACCCAAGCTCTTCTCCGATCACGGTAAAAATGAAGTCAGTCTGATGTTCTGGCACGAAGCCGAGTTGGGTTTGCGTGCCATGATAGAGGCCTTTGCCTGACAATTTCCCCGACCCGATGGCAATCTTCGACTGCATGAGGCTCCAGCCAGAACCCTGTGGGTCATTTTGCGGATGGAGAAACGCGAGCAACCGCTGGCGCTGATAACTCCTTAACACAAATGGCGACAGCACCGTAAACGCACCCGCGAGCGCGAGGCCCGCAGCGTACGCAGCAAAGTGGAAGAGATTCGGCAATGCAAAGAAGAGCATAGCCGTGAGTATGACGACAAAGATCAGGGCCGTGCCCAAATCCGGTTGTTTGAGTACGAGGAGCGTCGGAGGAATGATGGCGGCGAGCGGCACCCAGAGGTCGCTCAAGCGCGTGAAGCTTCGTTTGGGGTCGGCAAGGATTGCGGCAACGGAGAGCGTTGTCAAAAGTTTTGCCGGTTCCGACGGTTGGAAGACAATGTGTCCGACGCCGATCCAGCGCTGCGCACCAAGCGCGGAGTGGCCCGCGACAGCCACCGCCCCCAGCATAACAATGTTGATGATGTAGAGCGGCCACGCCCAACGCTGCCACAGGTGATAGTCAACGAATGAGAAGATCATCATCGCGCAAAACCCGATGACGAGGTACACGGCTTGGCGAACAAAGTCGCCTGCCCCATCGGGCGCGTGCAGCGTCGCGCTCTTGATAACGATAAGGCCAAAAATAGCCAGCGCTACCGCCGTCATCGCCAGCGGGTAATTATAGGATAGATACCACGGCCGCTCGAGCATGCGCTACGGCGCCACGGGGTTATAAGGTCGTGCTTGGTTCGTCTGGATCGGCCGGTTCCGGCGCTGTGCCGTTGCTCGCCTGGGCGTATGGCTCGGACGATTGCGGCGTTGTTCCACCATTTGTCTCGGGCGCAGTGCGACGCCGGCGGCGCCTGCGACGCCGTGGTGTACCGTGACTAGAGTGAACGCCGTTGCCGCCAACGGCGATACGCTGGCGTTCTTGTTGAATTTCCTCGCTCGACTTGATATTGGTGATGGGTATGTTTGCATACAGCGTGAAGCGCCGTTCCGCGTTCTCAAAATGGACGTCCATGCCGTGTTCATCAATATCCAGGTAGCGCTGCAACACCGACAGCATCTCACCCTTCATGAGGTTAAACGTGTCTGGCGCCAGCGCCACTCGATCGGACATGAGTACGAGCCGCAGGCGTTCCTTGGCAAGGCTCTTGCTCGACTCTTCGCGGCGGAAAATCTTGGTGAGGAAATCCAGCATCTTCTTATCCTTTCGCCGCTGACGAGCGTGTAAAGCGCAAGCCCGACAGCACGCGCGAGAACCACGCCTGCTGCTCGGTCATGTCGGGAATCGGCACCTGTTCGCCGAGCAGACGAGAAGCGATGCGCCGAAGCGCGGCGCCGGTTGGAGATCCCGAAATGTCGACGACCGTGTTGCCACGGTTGGTTGCGACAATGACTTCTTTGTCATCCGGTATGACGCCGACGAGATCGAGGCGTAAAATCTCGAGCACATCGTCGACGCTCATCATCGTCCCCTTGCGCACCAGGTTTGGCCGCAGGCGGTTGATGATGAGCCGCGCAGGCATGTCGTTCGGCAGCAGGCCTGCCACTCGGTCGGCGTCGCGCACTGCCGACACCTCTGGGGTGGTCACAATGATGGCCTCTTGCGCGCCGACGACCGCGTTGCGAAAGCCTTGCTCGATACCGGCTGGGCAGTCGATAAGAACGATGTCAAACTTTTCTTGCAGCTCATTGATGAGATCTTGCATGTCCTCCGGCTCGATCTCATCCTTGTCTCGATTTTGGGCCGCGGGCAAAAGCATGAGTGATTTGCGCACGCGGTCGCGCACGAGCGCCTCGTCAAGCGTGCAGTTCTCCTCGATCACGTCGAGCGAGTGCATGCGAACGCGGTTCTCTAGGCCCATGACGACGTCGAGATTGCGCAAACCCACATCGGCATCGACGACCACGACGCGCTTACCGGCATCCGCAAGCGCGGCGCCCAGATTGGCGGTCACGGTGGTCTTGCCGACGCCGCCCTTGCCCGAGGTCACAACGATCGCCCGTCCGCTGACGGCCTTTCGCTCCCGCGCGTGAGGGCGTTGTTTCGGCTTGGCTTCAGGTGCCGGCCTGGCGACCGCCATATCGGTCTCGGGTACCGGCGCGTCTTGCGGGGGTGCCTGAAGCGCGAGCTGCTCTGCGGCTTGCTCGCGCACATCGTTGCTCATCGTTGCCCTACCATGCGGCGAATGCGGTTCCACAATCCGTCTTCTTGCAGCTCGAGTGCCGGAATGTCCTCGCCCAACAACCTGCGCGCCATCGTCGTATATATACTAGCTAAACGGCGAGTGCCGTCAAGAGCAACCGGCTGACCGCGATTCGTGGTATCGATAACTTCCTCGTCATCGGGCACGACGCCGAGGATTTCGCGACCCAATATCTCGGCTACATCGTCGACACTGAGCATGTCACCTGATTTCACCATCTCGGGGCGAACGCGATTGACCACGATGCGAACGCGGCGCGTGCCGAGCATGCCGATGATCCGGTCAGCATCGCGGATCGCTGAGACTTCTGGCATCGTCACCACGATTGCTTCGTCGGCTCCGGCAACTGCGTTACGGAAACCGTGCTCGATGCCGGCCGGACAATCGATGAGCACTGCGTCGAAATCCGCGCCAAGCGTGTGCACGACCTGTGCCATCTGCGCTTCAGTGACCGATTCTTTGTCTTTGGTTTGCGCTGCCGGCATGAGAAAGAGGCCGGGCAGCCGCTTATCTTTGATGAGCGCCTGGCGCGGCTGGCAGCGGCCTTCGGCCAGATCGACCACGTCGTAGACTATTCGCTTTTCAAGGCCAAGCACGAGATCCAGGTTGCGCAGCCCAATGTCTGCGTCGACGAGCGCCACTTGCTTGCCCAAGCGCGCCAGCGCAACGCCGAGATTGGCGGTCGTCGTGGTTTTTCCGACGCCACCTTTGCCGGACGTCACGACGTAAACGTTACCCCTCATCTCGACTTTGCCTTATCACGCGCAGACGCGGCAGCGGCAATCGTGATCTTGCCCTCGATGATTCTGGCAACTTCAGGCACACCGGTACCACGTCCAGCGCTGCCTTCCGCGGGAGCCGAGGCGATCGTTCGCGAGATGCGCAGTTGCGTGGGCTCTAAACGTAACGCGTACACGGCTGCGTGATCGTCGCCCTCGGCGCCGGCATGGGCCACGCCGCGCAAAGTACCCCACACGATGATATCTCCAGTTGCGATCAGCTCCGCTCCAGCGTTGACGTCGCCCACGATGACGATGCTCCCGAACGCGCTGAGGCTCTGCCCAGAGCGCAGGTTTCCTTTATAGTAGCAATTTTCAGCACCCGCACTTGTGCCGCCGGATGGCGCCTTCGCGACGCCGTTGCCGCGCCGGGCCGCCTCGCGAGCGGCAACCTCGCCACCCTCATGCCAAGCCTTACGCACGTTTGCGGGCTCGGTTCGGTCGTCGCGGACGCGCGGGGCAGCCGCAACGCTCGCGGCGACAATCCCCAAGCCAGCCGCACGCGCGGCATTGGCCACGTCGTCAGAATCGCAGACTGCGCCATCGGCAATGATCCCAAACTCTTCTAAGATTGCGGTGATGCCTGAGAGATCGGCGGCCTCGAGCGGAAGGTTACCAAGCATCAACACCGCCCGTCCGCCGCGATAGAAATTCGGCAAAGCGGACAGCCGCTCTCGCAGCTTGGTTACAATCGGAGCCAGCGGCCGCTCATGCATGTGGAGCAAGAGGCCTGATTTGGTACCTTTTATCTGCACGTGTGCCTCACCATGCGCCTTTGCGGGAGCTTGAGTTTTCCCTTGTGGACGCAGTAGCGAATACGCTGTGGACAGACCTGTGTAATTGCTGAATAACATGTGAGCATTCTGCGCAGGGAGCCGCGCACGTTCCGTCGCAAAGTTCTTTGTACCGTCCCTTTCCGCCGGTGCCGGAGTATCAAGGGACCCGGGGAGCGCTCACCATGAAGAAATTGCACAGGAGCGGCATCGCGTTTGCGCTGCTAGCCAGCCTTGTTGTGACGAGCTTGCCGTTGCCGGCGGGAGCCGTGTCGACCGCCACGGAGATCCGCATCGGCCGCCAAGCGTCCGCGCAAGTGGATCGAGAGAATCAGATCATCTCGGATCCGATTTTGAATAACTGGGTCAACTCAATCGGCGCGAATCTCGCGCAATATCGCGCGCGCCCCGACATCACCTACACGTTCAAGATCCTCGACACGAATGATATCAACGCCTTTTCGCTGCCTGGCGGCTTTGTTTACTTGAACTACGGGCTGCTCAATTTCGTGAACTCGGATGATGAGCTCGCAGGCGTCATGGGCCACGAGATGGGTCACGTCGAGCGCCGGCACCAGATCACGCTCAATGCAAAGGCGCAAATCATCAATGTGATCCTTGGCATCCTCGCTATGGCTTCCCCCTTTGTGTATCGCTTCGGCAACCTCATTGACAGTCTGTCTGTGTACAAATTATCGCGTGTCGACGAGCTGCAAGCCGACCAATACGGCCTGCTGCTCATGACGCGCGCCGGCTACGACCCGGATGGCATGTTATCGTTTATGGAACGTCTGGGCTCGAAGGGCCACGGCAACAGCGATCTGCTCAACAAATACTTTGAGACGCACCCGGAACCTGCGGATCGCGTCGGACACTTACGCGGCTACGCGCAGTTCACGCAAGTAACCACTGAAACGCTGCTCGCGCAGGCAATTCATGACGAGAGCGAAGGCCGCTATGCGTACGCACGATACAAACTCGGTAAAGTGCTTGCCAAAGATCCGAACAATCAGCTCGCCTTGCTCCACGAGGGTGAGGTAGATTTAGCGCTAGGCGATTTTACCGAAAGCCAGCAGGCGCTCGCAAGAGTTGCGCACACGAACCTGACGCCGGCGGCGGAAAGTGCAGCGGAGCACGAGTTGGCGCTCTTGCCCAAGGCACAGACGCCGGGCAGCAAGTTCCTGCACCCAAACATCGCGCCGCTCGACGAACAAGTAGCCGGTGCGCTCACCGCAACCAGAGCGACGCAAGCGGCGATGGATGACCGCATTAAGCTCCTCAGGGATGATCTGGCGCGATTCAATACCCGGCTGGACAGCCTGTCGTACGAGGTTCCTAACCTCAGCAACGTCAACGTGCGGCCGGGCAGCCGGATCGAGGGCGTCATCAACGATCTTTCGCACATGGCTAAAGACATAAATATCGTGTTCGACAAAAGCACTGCGATCATGGCCAATTCTCCGGGCATGCTCAAGGACGACATCAGCGTGCTCAATGAGATGCAGGCGCCGCTCCATCGCAAGACGATGACTGCAACCGACCTCGAACTGTTGCCGTTCTATCCAAACCTGATCACGCAGTTAACGGCGTCGCAGAGCGAACTCGTTTCCGGCATTACAGCCTCACGAGGCGCGATCGCCCTGGGATACGAGTCACTCGCGCCGCTCGACAACTATTTCCGCCAGCTCAACCGGGCGCAGCTCGATTTCGGAGGCGATCTCTCACCCCGCACCGCACAGGACCTCAGGCCGTTGGCTCAGACGGCGATTGCGGCGCTTGACGCCGCGGCAGCTGCCGCGAATACATCGCAGACGTTTTACTTCAACGCCCAGGCACGGCAGCTCGTCAGCGGAGTCACCATGCTGGGCGTCGGCGTCTCAGAGGGCCGCTACGATAGCTTGGCCCGGGTCATTGCGCTTCGTCTTAGCACCACACCACCTACGTATCAGGAGTCGATCCGGCTCGGTCTATCGGCGGGAGACATCACCGCTGCGAGTTGGCTTGCGGCCGAAGAGAAAGTTCCGTTGAGCACTGTCATCAACGAGCAGCGCGCGACGGGCAAGAGCATCATCGACATCGCGGTCGAAAAGCACCTCTCGCAGGAATCGCTCGAGGTCATCATGGGCCTCATCTACGAGGGTTACGCTGAGAAACCGCTTGACTGAGCCCTGCCCCGGGTGAAGGCGCCAGCGAGTCAGGGCGCGGCAGGTGCGGCGGCATGGCTCGGACACATGCGCAGCCGCGTCAATCTCAAGGCGGTCGACGCTGAAGCGCGCAAACGCGTCCGGCTGATTGTCGCCGGGGCACGGCGCTCCGAATTTCTTGACGCGCTCGCGGCAGGCGGTGCGTTCTTGCCGGAGGCGATTCGTACCGCCGAAACGCTGCTCGATCTAACGCCTGCAGATGCCGAAGGAGCCAGAGCCGCGGTATACTGCCCGGACGTCGAGTCTGCAAACGGCAACGGTCGAGATAAGCTCGATCGCTCCACCTCGCCTATTGCGGCCCTTCCGTTTCCGGTCTTCGTCGTACGAACGGGCGAAGCGTCGACACTCGACGAGGCCCGCCTTTCGAGCTCACCTGCATCTTCCAAACCAGCTCCCGGAGCCGCTTCCATCTACAACGTCAGCTCGATGTCGCTCCCGGAACTGCGCAAGTATCTGCTGCCGGACATCGTACGCGCTTACCATGGTGACGAAATTGCGCTCGCCGCAGCCGTTCCAGCTTTCCGCCCGATCGTCGCTGCAAAACTCACGCTGGACTGCGCGATGAACAGTCTCAAGATCGCGGCGGCCTCCGCGATTGCAGATCACATACCCGTGCTCGGCTTCATTACGGGATCAATCGCCTCTGCGGGAGACACGATTGCGATCACGGCTCTGCAAATGCGTATGCTGCTGCGCATCGCCTCGGCCTACGGCAAGAAGCCGGAATTCGCGCGCATTCTGGAACTTCTCCCCGTGGTAGGCGGCGGCTACGGGTGGCGAGCTCTCGCGCGCGAAGCGTCGGGCTTCATTCCCGTGGCTGGTATCCCCATTAAGGCCGCCATCGCATACGCTGGTACGCTCGTCGTCGGTCAAGCAGCATCGCACTATTACGAGACCGGACTCAAGATGTCACCGAACGCGATTGCTGCTCTTTACCGCGAAGCATCCGAGCGCGCGAAAGATTTCTTCCGTCACTTCGTCGGACGCAAGGCGCGCACGCGCTAACTAATCAAAGTTCTGCTTGACGGCCCACTCCGACTGCGGATAGACTTTCTCAAGTTCGTGCCAGCCATGGAGCAAGGCATTTGCTTCGCCAGTCTTTCGATACGCCGTCACGCCGATGAAGTACTGCGCTTCTGGTGCGGCAAACGCTGTTGGGAACCGCCGGATGACGTCGGCGTAATGGTTTGCGGCCTCATCGAATTGCCGCAAACGAAGCCGGGCGTAACCTAGTCCTGCGAGCATCCTGGCCGCGAACTCTGCCGGGGGCAAATAGCCGCTCCAATGATATAATTCTAAACCGCTTCCGTCGAGAATGCGCAAATCCGGTGTCCAGATGTGGCGGAAGCGTTCAACGGTCGGTTTGTTCGCATCGAGTGTGTTGTTGATTTGTGCAGGGATGCAGTTTGCTGCGATGATGTCGTGGACGAAGATCTGAGGATACGTCACGGTATCCAGCGCTTTGCAACCTCCTCAGGTTGGGCTAAAGAAGTCCAGCAGAACAAGCTTGCCCGTGGTCTTGGCTTGGGCGATCGCGTCGTCTATAGACGTCACCCAGGGAATCGACGGTTCTTCTACTTGTGTTGCCATTGACGTCTCCTGTGGTCGAGGGTGCGGGGTTCCCGCGCTCTTGTACGCATTCCCTTTAGATCCGATGCGCTAAAGAGCGCGACGGCCTTCGAGCGCTCGCGTGAGCGTGATCTCGTCCGCGTAGTCGAGATCGCCGCCGATCGGCAGGCCATACGCCAGCCGCGTAACTTGGACGCCGAGCGGCGTCAGCAGGCGGGCTAAATACAGCGCCGTCGATTCACCTTCCGCGTTCGGATTTGTGGCGATGATGACTTCCTTCACTCCCTCGCGCCCAATGCGATCAATGAGTTCTTGGATCTTGAGCTGGCCTACGCCGATGCCTTCGATTGGCGAAATGAGGCCGCCTAGCACGTGGTAGCGTCCGCGGTAACTCATGGTGCGTTCAACTGCATACACGTCTTTGGCTTCGCCGACCACGCAAATGAGCGATGCATCGCGGCGTGAGTCGCTGCAGATCGAGCACGGGTCGGCTTCGGTCAACGAAAAGCAACGGCTGCAGAAGCGGACCTTCTCTTTAACCTCAACGATAGCGCGTGCAAGCGCTTGCGCGTCTTCTTTGCTGGCCGACAACAGATAGAAGGCAAGCCTGGCGGCGGTCTTCGGCCCGACGGTAGGGAGCTTCTCGAGTTCGCCGATAAGCGCCGAGAGCGGAGCTGCGAGGTAGTCCAAGCTGAATTATAATCCCGGGATGCTAAGGCCGCCGGCAAGCGGGCCCATGCGCTGCTGCGAAAGCTCAGCGACTTTTGCTTGCGCGTCTTTAAACGCAATCAAGAGTAAATCTTCAAGGGTTTCGACATCGTTTGGGTCGACCGCAGCTGGGGCTATCTTGATCCGCTCGACGGTGCCGTGCCCGTTTAATGTGATCTCCACGGCGCCTGAACCGGCGCTTCCCACCACGGTTTCGTGGCCAAGGTCTTCTTGGATTTTTGCGAGCTGCGCCTGAAGTTTGCGCGCTTGTTGCATCAGCTGCTGTTGATTCATAGCAGTTCAGAACCAAGGACAGATTCTGCGAGTGAGAAGGCGCCGATATCCGGACTCGCCTTCGCGCGCGTTCCGGCGAGCTCAGCCACAACGATGCATTCGATCGCGGGTTTGATCCCAGCGACTTCCTGGGTTGCGTCCGAAATGATGTTCACCATGGTCTTCTCGGCAAGCAAGTCACGATTGAACTTTGAGGGCACGCCAAGCGTGATTTTCTGGGCGCACGCGTCGACAATTGAAGCGTGCTCGAGATGCCCGAAACACATTTTAGAACGATCTTTAACCGCGCTGACGATGAGCGGCCACAGCGCGCGAAACTTCGAAGGATTGATGTCGCCGGCGGCCAGCGCTACATCCAGCTCTGCGATATCTGAACTCGGCATCTGCGTGTCTGGCATCTCCGAGATGGGCTCAGGAGAATCAGCTGCAGCTCTGCTCGGCGCGCGCTCGGTTTTGCGAGTTGACCCAGCCGCTGCAGACCGTTTGGTCGCGGACCCGTGACCGCCGGGTGCTGCACCACCATTTGCTGCGCCGCCTGACCCCGAGTTGCCGGCGCGCTCCTCGAGCGTGCGCAGCCGATCGGAGATCGTTTGCAGCGAAAGCTCGTCACTGGGCAGCACGACGCGGATGAGTGCAAGCTCAAGGTCGATGCGCGGTTGCGCCGAGTAGCGCTGCGAAATCACATCCGAAAGATTGCGCAGTGTGGCAAGAATGCGCGTGCGGGGAAGCTCCGACGCTTTGGCGGCGACGCGGCTTGCCGTCTCGGGTGGCACCTCAGCTGCCATAACGTCCGGACTGACTTGCGCGAGCAATGCGAGGCGAAACCAACGAAGCAACTCCTTGGCTAACCACGCGGGATCCGTGCCGCGATCGACCGCTTCGGCGACGCTTGCCAGGACCGCGCGGGGGTCCGACGCTGCAATTGCATCCGCCGTCCGTTCGACGATATCGTAGACCGGCGCGCCGAACGCCGCGTCGAGCACGGCGTCGTCGATCGTGCCGCTGCCGGCGAATCCGCGTGCTTGCTCGAGCAGTACGAGTGCGTCGCGCATCGCGCCGTCGGCAAGAAATGCCAGTCGCCGCAATGCCGCCGGCTCAACTTCGATCTTCTCCTCTTTGGCAACCACGTTGAGCCTGCCCAGGATATCGGCGGGCTGCATGCGCCTGAACTCATAACGCTGGACGCGTGACAAGATCGTCGGCGGCACCTTGTGCGCTTCGGTCGTAGCGAGCACAAAAACGACGTTATCCGGCGGCTCTTCGAGCGTCTTGAGCAGGGCGTTGAAGGCCTCAGGCGTGAGCATGTGGACCTCGTCCACGATATAAACCTTCGTGCGGAATTGCGCCGGGGCAAATTTAACGCGTTCGCGAAGCTCGCGAATTTCGTTGATGCCGCGATTGCTTGCAGCGTCGATCTCTATGACGTCAAAGGCTGTTCCAGCAGCAATCGACAGGCATGCGTCGCACTCGCCGCACGGGTCAGGCCGCGGGCCGTTGCGCAAGCAATTGAGGCACTTAGCCAAGATCCGCGCAGCTGATGTCTTGCCTGTGCCGCGAGGGCCGGCAAACAAGTAAGCATGCGCTACTCTAGAGGTTTTTACCGCTGCCTGCAAACCGGTGACGACGGCCGGCTGGCCGACAAGTTCGTCGAACGCCATGGGCCGGTGCTTGCGGTAGAGGGTTAGAGCGGATGAAGAGTCTTTGGAAGCCACAAACTGCGTGGTTCTGTCGCACGAGAAAGCTTTCCTAGACGGCAGGACCTTTAGGCGCGAAACCGTAGGTTTAAAGTGAGATAAACTGGGTACCACGAACAATAGAAGTCTATTTCTCTCGCGGCTCGCGGTACGTATATACGGCCGGCAATTACGGCGTTAAAGAACTGCGGGCGCGGGCTCACAACCCGTAGGAAGGTCCACCACAAAACGTCATGTCTGTTGACATCGACCTTGACGAGGCGCTGCGACGACACTTCGGATATAAGCACTTTTATCCAGGGCAGGAAGACGTCATCCGGCGCGTCTTAGAAGGCAAAGACACACTCGCAATTTTGGCGACCGGCGCAGGCAAATCCATGTGTTACCAGCTGCCTGCACTGCTGTTGCCCGGAACAACGGTTGTCGTTTCGCCGCTCATCGCGCTGATGAAGGATCAGCTTGACATGCTTGCCGATGCCGGCATCAGCGGCAGCATCGCGCTCAACAGCACGCTCACCGACGAAGAAGAAATCTCCCACCTCGAGCGCATTTCGCGCGGCAATCTCAAGCTTATTTATGTCACGCCGGAACGGCTCGAGGACGAAAGCTTTGTCGACGTCCTCAAGCGGCTGCATATCCCGCTCTTCGTGGTCGACGAAGCACACTGCATCTCGCAGTGGGGGCATGATTTCCGCCCCGCATACCTCAATTTGGGCCGCGTCATCGCGGCGCTTGGCCATCCGACGGTGCTCGCTCTCACCGCGACGGCAACGCCTGCCGTGCGCGAAGACATTGTCACCCAGCTGGGCATCCCCCACGCCAAGCCGATCGTGCGAGGGTTCGACCGCCCGAACCTGGTGTACGAAGTGGCTCGTGCCGCGAGCGATGAGGACAAACTCCGCGTGCTGCGCAACAAGCTGATCGGTCCATTGCGCGACGGTCTCGGCATTATTTACACTGCGACGATCAAAAATACGTACGCGGTGTCGGAATACTTGCGTGAGGAGCTCGGCATCGAAGCCGACGTCTACCACAGTAAGCTGCAGAAGGCTGAACGCGATCGCGTCCACAACCATTTTATGAATGAAAACGTCAAGGTGGTTGTTGCCACGAACGCATTCGGGCTGGGTATCGATAAGGCCAATATCCGCTTTGTCATCCACTACGATCTGCCGGGCAGCGTCGAGGCGTACACACAAGAAGCAGGTCGTGCGGGACGCGACGGTCTTGAGTCACTGTGCTTGCTGCTGTACCGTCAGAGCGACACGCGCGTGCAGAATTACTTCCTAACCGGAAAGTACCCCGACGTCGAAGAGGTGCAGAAAGTATTCGGCACCTTGCAGTATTTCGAGCAGCAGGACAACGGCGTCTCGCTCACCGACCTGCGCAAAATTTCGCAGCTGCCGCTGACCAAGCTAAAAGTCATCCTCGCGCTGCTCAAGAAAGGCGGGTTTATCCACAACGTCTCCAAGGGCACGTATGGCATTCCGCCGGCGATCAAAAAGCATGCGGAACGGTCGCTCAATCTCGCGAGCTACGAAACAAAGAAATCCTACGACCAAAGCAAGCTTGCGATGATGCTGCAGTATTGCGAAACCCGCAGCTGCCGTCGTAAATTTATTCTCAACTATTTCGGTGAAGAATACGACAAGATCAATTGCGGCGCATGCGATAACTGTTTGGCGGCACTTGCTAAGGGCGAAGCTCAGCCGGAACTCGACGACGGCGCAGATTTCCGCATCGGCGACATTGTCAATCACCCCAAGTTCGGTCAAGGCACCGTCGAGCGATCAGAGCGCGATCTTGTGACCGTCCTTTTCCCGAGCCACGGCTACAAGACGCTGTTGGCTACTGCGGTCAACCGGCAAGAGCAGCAAATCGCCTAATGTCGGGAAGAACGTCGCACAAGGCGCGAGCGCAGACTGCGCTCGGCGCCTTCTTCTTTGCATGCGCGATCTCTCTCGCTAATGGAATCTCCGGTTCCGCGTCACACGCAGAGCCGGCAGCCACCTCGTCGCCTGTCGCCTCTGTGTCGCCTGAGCCCTCGATTACGCCCACGCCGCCCGGGCAATCGCCGCAACCCGGTCAATCGCCTCAGGCGGAACAGTCGCCGACGATTGCACCCATTGTTATTCCACCGTCGCCCGTGCCGGTCGTACTCGAGGAACAGTCTGCCTACCTGATACTCGGACGCAGCTTGTCGATCCACGTGCAATCGCCGCCGAGCGGTATCGTCATCCTCTCCGGGTTCGATCCCGCGATCGTGCGCGCGATCTTCAATCCGATCGATCACACGATAGATTTGATGGGGTTGCGAACCGGGACTACGACCGTCACCGCAACCGATCAGTATGGTCTCGCGGCAACGCTGCCAGTAACGGTCCAGGCCTACGCCGGTAAGGCGTACAGCTCGACTGCGGTCACGATCACGGGGGATCCGGCCTCCTCGGCGTACGTTGCAGAGGCTGCAGCTGATGCCGCCAGGCTCGTCGCATACCCGGAACCCGGAGCACAGGTCAAAGCGCCCCCTGAAACTGTACGCTACAACCGCCAACTCGCGCCTGACGATTCGGTGACCGTCGTTGTGCCGCTTGGCATCACGGGGCCAGGCTATGCGCCCTACCATCAAGATGTTTCAGTGACCGTGACGAATCTCGCGCAGCCGGCAATTCCGCCCAAGAACCTGCTCGTCTCAGATTTCCCGGAGACAATCATCGAGAACGGCACTCTCTTTTACTCCGACGTGACGTTCGCGGACCCGGCGCGCTTGCTCTATTATCACTACAACAGCACGAAATCAGTGCCGCGCAGGATCGTCGTGAAGGCGCAGAACAACGACGTCGAATCGAGTTTTCTTGAGCTGATCGCGGGCATCGCGGGACCGAACCCCAATGTGCTGGCCGTAGGCCATGAGTCAACGAAGCGTTTCCTCATACGCGAGGCGCATAGCGAAGGCCGGGTGTTCGAAGTTCCGCCGCATGCAACCGTCAATATTTCAGATCAATTGTTGCCGCCCGGCTCGCTCGTGAGCGGCCTCATGCAGCTGCGTGTCGTGTCAGGCAGTAACGTTCGGGTGGCCGTCGTCGTGCAAGACGCCTCGGAAATTCCGGTAGGGCCCATCTCCGAAACATTGCTCTCGAGCGCCGTGCGTCATGCACGCGGGGTGTACTCGGTGCCCGACTTCAACTATGACATCTCATACTCCATCGGCGATGACCCCGCAGCGCTTCTCATCGGCAAACTGCCGCTTCCAAACCTGGTGCAAGGTGAGGTCTTAGGCGGGGATTACGGCGTCAAGCAATCCGCCTCGCTTACCCTTCTGAATCAAACCTCCAGTGAGGCGCGTGTCGGCATGTGGATCGAGGCTCGTGGTGGTCGTGCCACCGCCACGTTTCTTATCGATGGTCAGCTCGTCGAACTGCACCCTGTCGATGTCGGACGCCCTGCCCTGGTTCGCACGTTCAGCGTGCCCGCCAATGGCTACAAGCGCGTCAGCATTGTGACCATGCCTGAAGGCGGATCATCGTACCCGGTGCGCGTCACGTTTGCTTCTCAGCCCCCGCCGAACGCGGGTTGGAACATATCACCAGCGGTATATTAGTCGGCAGAGTTCTCGTTCGAACAGCAAGAAGTACGGTGTGATGTCCATGCGCCGCGATCTCGCCATCGTCGCCGGCATTACGTGCATTCTCGCGCCGGGGTTTGCGTTCGCGGCGAATCCCGCTTTGCCAATACCTTCTGCAGAGGACCGTGCGGTCTACGAGCGCGGTCAAGCCCTCGGGCGGGTTATCCTCATTCAACAGGATCCCCGCATTTACGGAATCGTGCCGTTGCAGTCGCGGATTGATGCTGACTTCGCAGTGATGGAGTCCGATCCATTACTCGGAGGTCAGGTTGCGGATAGAAGAAAGTTTTACGCACCGATGCAAGCATACTTCAAAACCGGCGAGATGACCAAGGCCGCGGCAGCATTTGGTGAATTCAATTCATTCCGACCCTTCGCAGGGGGGCCAGACCCAGCTCATCCGCTGGAGTCGTGGTTGATGGAAGCCGGTATGTCGGAGGTCGCCATCCGCGGTGCCGATGATAACATGGTCTTTCAACTTCTCGCTCTTGATCACCCGATGTGGGTCGCACGACATGCTTCAGTGGCTGGCGGCCTGGGAACGCTGGTCCCGCCAATCGACATAGACAGGCTACCCAAAGAAGGGCCGATCACTTCTGCCGCTGGACAGTCGAAACAGAGCCTTGATCTCACTGCACTGAGAGCTTTTCAGACGAACCTAGCTGCCAATTTGGATGCTGCGTTTGGGCAATCAGCATATCCTGCCTTCAAGTACGCTCAATCACGCGTCGGATTGGCGCAGCTGGGCGTCAGCACAGCTTGCTTGGCGGAGCTTGCCGAACATCGAGCGCTTTTATCTCAACCCGACTCCCAGCTGTTCGCCGATGCGGCCTTTGCTCAATTCACAACCTACGTTCGCGACCAGGATCGCAACCAAGCGGCGCACCTTCGGTCGCTGTACCGGGTTGACGCGAACTTCGATCCTCGCGCTGTCTTCTCGTCTGGTGGGGAATTTATGGATCTCCTTGCATCTCAGCCGCTCGAAAACAAAGGTGCTTTTCTGCTCGGCAACCTAACAGAACAGGCGGCGTACAATGCGTTCGTATTGCGAGATCAAAAAGACGACCGGGAATACCGAAGCGTCATCGAAAGTCTCAGCAGCGTCGATTCTCAGATCCCAGGGCTGCGAGAGTTGCGCATGAATTTGGCGGCAGTTGCCGCGGGTGACTGGCAAAGCAGCCAGCGCGCCGCCTCCGCTATTGTCATGAAAATACTCGGGGCGGGCCGATAGGTACAGCGTCTTTTAGGTGTCGCTCAGAACTTGATGCCGGCCTTTTGCACTTCTTGATATGGCAAGAGCCAGACGAATGATTCGTCGTGCAGGTCGACCACCTGAATGCGGTTCCCGAACGGATCGTGAAAGTCGCAGCGAAATCCCGGAATAAGCTTTAGCCCATATTTCGTCGTCACTTTTTCGCGCACCTCAGCGATCTGCTTCTCATCGCGGACAATGAAGCCGAAATGCCGCACCCCATCAGGCTTCATTTTCTCGACTTCAAACAGTGCTAAAAATTGATGTTCCCCAACCTGGAAGAATGCGTCGCCTTCGCCCTCGTCATTCGCGCGCAGACTGAACACGTCTGTATAGAAGGCGACCGCTTTTTTGACGTCCGTCACCTCGAGCGCAATGTGATTGATGCCGAATACTCTCACAGCCATGCTATGCTTCCCCGTTTCTCATTGACGTTTCACGCAGTTTCAAGACAGCTTTCATCTGCCCTGGCTCGTGGGTGAGTATAGTAAGTGTGGGGGAACAATCGAGGAGGATTTCAGACATGCGTCGCAAGCTTTTCACACTCATCGCGTTCATGGGCCTGTTGCTGGGCCTGGCGGTGCGCGCGAACGCCGATGACCGGATCGTCATCTATCGTTACTATCACCCTGCACCAGTCGTTATCTATCAACCTGCGCCGGCGGTGGTCTCGTACGATCCAGACGAGCGGTTCAGCCGGGCGTATGATCTGCAAGGTGTCGTGACGTTTTCCGAACCCTACCATATGAGAGTGCGCATCCACGACGACATCTATGCCGTGACCCTGCACGACGGCACGATCATCAAGCCAACCGGCATCACCTTGACCCCCACGATGGTCGTCCACGTGGCAGGCTACTGGTCGGGTGGAACCTTCATCGCCAACCGGATTGTCGTTCTGCGCTATTAACGCAGCTCACGCCACTGGCGAAACAAAAACGGGCAGCGTTCTCCGGCGCCGCCCGTTTCTTCTATTTCTCATATTTCTCACAGTCTTCTCACCCGCGACTCACCCGCGTGGGCAGCGACACATTTACAATTTCCTCAGACGGACCGAATATGGGCACTGGGAGGCGATATCATGCTACGAACTATCGAGCTAGACGTTCGACGAAACGGATTCGCCGCAGTCGTTATCATGCTTCTTCTGTTCTTGACGACCGCAGCTCGCGCTGACGAGCAAGCCGGAGCGGGCATTGCCCGCGTCAGCTCGCTGAACGGCACCGTGAGCATGCAGCATGGAGATGGAAGCGACACCTTTGCGGCGATCATCAATGCGCCGCTCGCGGTCGGCGACTACGTCAACACGGCGAAAGAGAACGCCCGCGCAGAGCTGCAACTTGATAACTCAAATTTCGTACGGGTAGCGCCTGACACGCAGCTACGAATCACGGCCCTCGACCCGCAAACAAATGCCCTGCAACTGGCCGCCGGCACGGTTGAGGTGAGCGTCCTTTCGAGCAGCGATCTGCACCCGCGCGTCGACACGCCATCAATCGGTGTCCGGACCGACGGCGCCGGACGCTATCGCATCAGCGTGACAAACAGCGGCGATACGGTTGTGACCGTCCGCTCGGGCCGTGCCGATCTCGTGAGCCGGGAAGGGACGCAGACCATTAGCGTGGGGACTTCGGTACTCGTGTCCGGTGCATCATCGAGCCCCAGCATCAAGCCGATCTCCTATGTATCACCTGATGGATTCGATCAATGGAACGCCCAGCGCAACGCATTTCTGCTGCGCGCTGACAGCGGACCGTACACCGATTCAGGCATCGTCGGACTCGAAGATCTCAACCAGTACGGCCACTGGGTGGACGAGCCGGAGTACGGTCAGGTGTGGGTTGCTTATGACCAGCCTGTTGGCTGGGCGCCATACCACTATGGACACTGGGTGTGGCAACCCTATTACGGGTGGACGTGGGTTGCGTACGAACCGTGGGGCTGGGCGCCATACCATTACGGCCGGTGGTTCTATGGGCCGCGGTACGGTTGGGCGTGGTATCCCGGCCCCGTTTACGTTCGCCCAGTCTGGCGACCCGCTCTCGTCACGTTTTTCGGATTCAGCGGCGAGGGCGGCGGCTTCAACTTCAATCTCGCCTTTGGCAACGTTGGATGGGTGCCACTTGCACCATACGAGGATTACCACCCATGGTGGGGCCCCGAGTTTGAGCGGCGGACCATCGTCTACAATAACATCACGAACATTACCAACGTGAACATCACGAGAGCGTATCGTAACGCGAGAGCCCCCGGTGCAATCGCGGTGGTGAGCGCCACGAAATTCACGAGCGCGTCACCCTACCACTACGTGCCGGTTCGAAACGAGGATCTGCACAGCGTCGCCCTTGTACAGAGCGCGCTGCCGATCGTACCTTCCCGACAGAACGTTGGCTACGCGCCGGTTCCGGCGAAGGAACAGGCCAAGTTGCCGCTTCTCTCACCGCGCTTCCATGCGCTGCCGGCGGTGAAGCAACAGCCGTCGTTCGCACAGCAGCGCGGCGCCGTCCAAACGGTGACGCAACATCTGTATCCGTCGTCGCCATGGAACCGCTTCAACGGCGCAGGCGCAGCGACGCATCCCTACACAGCCGGCCCGGGTCACGCACAGTATCAAACCTTCCACGCGCCCGCGACAAACAATTGGAAATTCACGCCAGGCACGAACCGTTATGCGCAGCAGGCCCGCGTGCAACGTCCTAAGTTAAAAGCACAGCGCACCGCAAAACATCCGCCAGCGAGCCAGCATCGCTTTAGGATCTAGCGACGGTTTATTGCAGTACTTCGCGATAGAGATTCACCGTGCGCTCTGCCACGCGAGCCCAGGTACATGTGCGGGCATGCGCACGGCCGCGCTCAAGGAGATCCCGCACGACGCTGTCGGACGTTGCTGCTGCTCGCACTCCGTTGGCGAACGATGCCGGATCGCTCGGGCGCGCGAACAATGCGCAATCGCCAAGCACTTCCCGCACAACTGGAATGTCGGATGCGACCACCGGCAGTCCCGCCGCCAGCGCTTGCAGGGGCGGCAATCCAAAACCCTCATACAATGAGGGAAAAACAAGTGCAGTGGCGCGCGCGTAGAGCGACCGCAAGGTCCCATCGTCCACAAATCCCAACAGTTCGACGCGTTCTCTCAGTCCCAAATCTGTCGCGACCTGCATAACCTTGTTCGCATAGGGAGTGTGCGGTCCCACGCTCACGAGTCTAAATGAGGGCAGCGTGGCGAGCGCTCGGACTGCTGTGATAAGGTCTTTACGTTCCTCGACTGTGCCGACGCTCAGCAATAATGGCGGATTCTGCGGTGCGCGCGGCACCTCGAACCACGCATCGTCGACTCCGGCGCCGGTCACCGCAACCTTCGATGGTGGCAGTCGCAGCCTCTCGATGATGTCGCTGCGGGCGACATCTGTGTCCGTGGCAATCATGTCTGCCTGTCGCGCCAGGCGCGGTTGTATCGTGCTGAAGTACAATCGTGAATGGGGACGTCCGGTCACAGCGCCGTGAAGCCAGGCGAGATCGTGCAGCGTCAGCATGCACGGATGCGGAGCCCACAGCGGCAACGTGCCGCCCGTGAAATGAACGATGTCGGCTCTGCTTGCGCGCGCGAGCAACGGTGCTCGTACTTGATCCCAGTAGACGCGCCTGTCGAATCGCCAGATATCGTAGTTAGCATCGCGCAACTCGACGAGATCGATATCGGGCCGCGCTGCAAGAGCGCTCGCAAGTTTTTTGGCATACACGCCCAGTCCTGTGGGCATCCCCGACGCAAACTGCGTTTCGAACGCAACGCGTAGCCGCTTCACGGCGATCTAGAGGGTGTCGCTTTGAGTCTATCGTGGGGCGAGAGGCGAGCTAGAGCCGCCTCCGCATCACTCTGATGCGGGTGTAATTTGAGTACCCGCTCGAAGGCAGATCGCGCGGCATCCGCGTCACCGAATTGCATCTGCGCGAAGGCGTATGAAAGCAAATAACCCTCATTGAAAGGAGCTAAGCGAGCTGCAGATGCGTATCCGGCGATCGCCGCATGGCGTAGCTCGCGCGCCTGCGCCGGATTCGCCAAGGCTTCTTCGAGTTCAATTTTGCCGAGCGTCGCGTAGGCGCTGGCGAGGTCTGCCCGTTCGAGAAACTTATCGCGCAGCTTTCCGATAAGGGTTTCAACGAGCGCTGTTGCTCGCTTGTATTGCCCCCGCTGCGATAGCGACAGCGCAATATCCGAGACTCTGGTGACGGCCTTGGCTGTGATGTACCGGTCGATCGCTTCGTCGAGCCGCCCCATGCGCGCGAGAGCATCGCCCGCTTCTGCAGTGCAGGCTGCACCGCATGCGGCGAGGTCAAACTCGCGCAGCGCTCTTGGCGGGTCCGTTTGTAGCAGTGCGCGGCCGAGATCTTCGTGCAGCAAAGCCCACCTGGGCTCTAGCTTGAGCGCCCACTCGAAGGAGGCCTGCGCGCACCCGCGATCACCGCGAAGCAGGGCGCGGTTTCCACGTGCGTCACCCCACCACGCGGCGAGTGGCCGCCACAGCACGAGAGCCATGGTACAGCCCAAAACTACCGCAAGAGCGACAGCGACCGGGGGAGAAACCCTCGCGCGAGAACTCAGGGTTAGAACTTGACGCTGAAGTAAAGGTTCTGGCGATTTTCAGTAAAGGTGGTTGGGATGTTGTCCCCGCTGTATACGTTTTTATTGAAGAACAAGTCGATCGACGAGTTCGTCTTCGGGAAATTGTAGCCCACACCGCCGCCAAACGCCGTTTTGCGTTGGGTTAAACTCTGCGTCAGCGTGTCAAGCGCGACGCTGCCTGAAACTTGCGCGGCAAAACTGCCATTGACGGTCAAATGCGATGTGACTGGGAGCGCGACTGACGCCGCTCCGACATACTGCTGCACGTCAGTGGCCGGCGAGTAGACAACCGCCCCAGGACCGGTCGCCGCCAATGGGTTGTTCGAGAGCGCCGCATAAGGAGCGAGATTGAACGGCATCTTGTCGTTGTGCTGCAGCGTTTCGTACCAACCATCGAGACTTACGGTTGCGCGACGGCTGAGAAGCGGCAGCGCAAGCGTCACGCCTCCGGTCAAACTCTTGTAATTGCCGGCGGACGTGGCAAATGCCGGCCCAAGGACTTGCGTCGCAAGCGAACTCGTATCAACGGTAGACACCGCCTGCTCCCCCAAACGTACTCGCAATGGGATCTTGGCGAGCTGGAATGGGATCGTCAAACTCATCGATGAGCCTTGAGTCGGCGGAGCATACGCGCTATACCAGAACGGACCCTGTGCGGACAGCGAACTGATCAGCGGCGACGCGAGCGAATTACCTGCGTTCGCATTGCTGGGTTGCGGCAGCGAATTCAAGCTTGCTGCTAGCGCAGCGTCGTTTGGATTCAGACCAAAGGCTTCACCGAGTCCGATTCGCTGGCTTGGATGCTGGAAATTGTAGAAGTCGAAAACGGCCGGCCCTTGGCTCGGATTTGCGGCAAACGGACCAGTACCAAACGAGGCACCACTATTTTGCAACGAGATAGTCGCTTCTGCTCCGCCGAGCAGGTCAAACTGCATGCCGGCAACTTGCGCATTCGCAGGAACGGACATACGCGACCGATCGGCTGCAATCGCGTTACTCTCAGAGAGAGCAAACATCTTCGCGGCAGTGATGCTCGACTGTCCGTTCAGCGGCAGGCTAAATGAAAAGCCGGAAATGTCTCCACCGGCTTGAGCCGTCGTCGAAAAGCTGATGACGTCACCGTGAGCGGACGTGTCATAAATCCGTCCGATGGTGAGACCCGAAGCGAGTGAAATAGTCGCGGGCTGAGTCGAGGCACCCAGGGTAACGTGACCGAGGTTAGGGCGCGCTGCATACGCAGGCGTGACGACCGAAAGGGACGCCATAACGAGCAGGGCGCATGCAACCACGTTGACGCTCCGCCTCACAAAGAACCCTCCATGTAATATCATACCCGAACCCGGCGTTCCGTACAGTGCGCAAGCATCCAGTCCTTGGCCCTGTGTTCCGGTATGCGGACACCTACTTTGGTTTTCGGCAGCCAGCGGACAGCTTTCCTGTGGCCGGCCACGTGATCCCGCGAAGTGCCGTCAGGCTTTGGTTTGGTCGACCCGGCTCGACAAATACCGCTCGATAATGAGCAGGGCGGCATATCCGTCCAGCTGTGCCTTCGGAACGAGCAAGCCGCGGGGAATAAAACGCAACAACCCGCGCGGGGGATGATCTTCGTAATAGCGGCGCCTGGCTTCCAGGCTCGTATTGCGTTCGTCCACGAGTGTGATGGGCAGCGTGGGCCATTTCCGGCGCAGCATTTCGACGATCGTGCTGGATCTCGTCGCGTCCCCGACGCAGACCATCGCGACACCGGCCAGCACATCGGCTTCTACCCGCTCGACAAGTTTTTCGGCCGGCACAATCTCGATCGAAACGCGTTCTCCGTGCGGCGAAACGACGGCATACCCGCACTTCACGAAACCCGGGTCAATGCCGACGTAGCGCCGGCTCTCATCGTTTGCGATGCGCCCTACCTCGCCGACACCGTTAACTCCGCTGCTAGCGGCCCCTCTGCATAGACGTCGCTCGCAGCCACCGCTTTGACGATGGCGGGACCGCTTGTCGCCGTCAAGCGCTCGACGGCGCGGTTGAATACTTCCGGACGCGTGGTTGGATTGTCCGCGAGCATGGGCGGCATCCCGTGGTCGATCGCGCTGCGGCTGATCGAGCTTGTGAGGCTGATGAGGGCGGCTTGGTCGGCACTGATATCCTTGCCGTTATGCACCATAACCGATGCGATGATTTCACCCTTGCGGTAGATGAGCGCGTTCTTGTACACATTCAACGAAAACTTCCACGGGCCGCCGCGGAAGATGTTCTCTCCAGCCACTGGTACGACGATCGCAGACAGCGGCTGAAGTGATTTGATGTATCGCGCCGTCTGCTCGATCTTCGCCTGCGCGTCTGCGCTCTTCACGCTCGTGCGGTATGGCAGAACCGGATAATTGTGCGAGAGGTTCGCCACGCCTTCAAACAGGAGCGCCAAACGATTTTCGATCTGCTCCTCAGAGTCCGTGGAGCGCACCAGGAACGCCGGCGTCAGCGGCTCGCCTGCGCGCAACACGACGGGATCTTGTAAAAGGTTATCGCGCTCGTCGGTCAGCGTTTTGATCTGCTCGTTGAGCTTGTTAATGGAGAACAGCGCCTGGCGGGCTTCCTCCGACACGAGCGTTACGATCGCAATCACTAAGAGGGCGATGAGCATCCCGAAACCCACCGCGAAGATCGTACTCGTGTAGCGCGGGCGCAATCCAAAGAGTGTCATGCGCCGGCGGCCGACGAGATGACCGACACGATCGCCGATATACGCGATCGCGCCCGCAACCAGCAGCATGCCGGCAATGGTGACCAACCCTCGGATATCTATTGCAATCATAGCAAACATGGCTACACGCTCGCTGCCTGGCGCAACAGTGCGAGACCCGCCAGCGAGAACACGATGTTCGGCAGCCACGCCATCGCCAGGCTCGTCGACGGATACGATTGCCCGACCGCGAGACACACCGTTGTGACCACATAGAATGCGAACACGATCGCGATGCTGATGCCGAAGCCCGCGCCCGACGATGAACGCTGGGGCCGAATGCCGAGCGGGATTGCGAGCAGCGCAAACACGAGGCTGGCCCACGGCCGGGCCAGTTTGCTGTGATACGTGACGAGCAGGCGCGCGTAACGCAATGTGTCTGTCGCCTTGACGCCCGTTTTTAGAAGGCGGCTTATCTCGGCTCGGCTCATGTCCTCAGGTTGTCTATACTGCTCCACGAGCTGGGTTGGATCGGCGCCGATGTCAATCGCCAGCTCGGGGTTATCGATCCGCTCGCAGCACGGTGAGAGAATGTACTCGGTGGCATCGAAGAACTTCCACGAGTTGCCGTGATATGCTCCGCGTGGGGCGAACAGGAGCGACATCGGCGTCGAGCCACGCAAGACCTCGATTGTGGTGTTTTCCAATTCGTCCTTCTTCGGATCGAAGCCCTGGGCCAAAGTCAGCTGGCGATCTCCATTGGGCAACACGGTGTTCACAATCTGATTCGAGAGTATCTCCGTACCGCCCGACTGGATCTCACGGCGTAAGATGTCCTCGGCTCGCAGGCTTGCAGTCGGCACGATCAGCTCCTGAAACCACAGGCCCACGAGCGAGGCGGCCACACCCACGGCTATCATCGGCATAGCGATGCGGTAGAGACTGATGCCGCCGGCGCGCATTGCGGTTATCTCCGAATCACCCGAGAGGCGGCTCATCGCAAGCAGTACAGCGAGCAACATTGACATAGGAAACGTCAAGACGAGCGTACCGGGCAGCGTATAGAAAAAGTACTTGGCGGCTGCGATGAGACTAGCGTGTTCTTGCGAGACAAGTCGTGCGATGTTCAACAGTTCGCCCGCGACGAACAGCAATGTGAAGGATGCAAGGCCAAACAGAAACGGACCGCCTAGAGCCGTCACCACATACCGGTCGAGAATTTTCACAATCGAAAGCTTTCGCCCAAATAGAACTGCCGAGCGACCGGCGATTCCGCGACTTCAGATGCGGTGCCCGAAACCTCAATGCGGCCGCGGTTGAGAATATACGCGCGATCGACGATCGCGAGAGTTTCGCGGACAGCGTGATCGGTGATGAGAATGCCCAACCCCTTGGCGCGCAGGAGCCGGATGATTTCCTGAATGTCAGCGACCGCAATCGGGTCGATGCCGGTGAACGGTTCATCGAGCAGCAAAAACGCCGGGTCGGTTGCCAGCGCCCGAGCAATCTCCACGCGGCGTCGCTCGCCTCCCGAGAGTGTTTCCGCGGTGGCGCCGGCGAGCGCGTTCAGACCAAATTCTTCAAGCAAGAGGGGCAGGCGCCGCTCCTGTTCTGCGGGCTCGACGCCTCGCTGCTCCCAGATGAGCCGGATGTTGTCGGCAACCGAAAGGCGGCGAAACACCGACGTCTCTTGCGCCAGGTAACCAATGCCTTCGCGCGCCCGAACATGGATCGGCTGGTGCGTGATGTCGACCGCTCCATTTTCAGTTGTCAGCACAACGGTACCGCCGTTGGGGCGCACGAGACCAACGACCATGTAAAACGTCGTCGTTTTGCCTGCGCCGTTTGGTCCGAGCAAGCCGACGACCTCTCCGGCGCGCACGATGAGGCTCACGTCGTCGACGACTTTGCGCGTCCCGTACGTCTTTGACAGCGACCGGACGTCGATAGTGTGCGGGGCTACGGCGTCGATCACGGGCTCTCGCCAAAGAGATTGATCTGCTGCAGATCGAGATCCGCGATGGCGCGTCCGCCTGTCAGCATGTTTCCTCCCGGTTCAACGGCAACGACGTGGCCGACTGCAGTTAAGAGCCTCGTCTTCTCATTGTAGAGCATCTCGTCCGACGAGAGCGTGACGGCAGCCGCGGTAGTGGCGTGCACGCCGCCCGATAAAGCAACATCGTGACTCTGCTCATCCACAACCGCCGTTGGGGCCGTTACCGTCAGCCTCGGTTTTCTTCCTTTATAGAAGTACAGCGTCGTATCAAGGAACTTGCCTTTTCGCTGATCGGTCGCATAGATGACGGACGCCGCCTTGAGCGTGTATTCGGGCATTCCATTGACGATGTTGCTGATCGTCACTGGACGGCCATGTGCGCCATGCGCGCTGATATGATAGACGGGACCGTGCGGAAACATGGAACCCGATGGGCTCGGTAGCGGCGCGGGTTGACTGGAGTGAGCGCATGAACTGCTTGCCAGTATCAGCGCCGCGACGAGGATGATCGCGAGTCTCAACGGACGGCTTCTTCGGAAACGCCTAGTGACAGCAAGAGCCCGAGCATCGGCCATGAGACAATGAGCAAGAATGTGGTTACCACGTCGACCAGATTTTGCAATGCCGCGGCAGCGAAGCCCGCAGTGAGCGCGGCGAACAACAGCGTGCGTTCGCGATCGCTGCGAGGGATGGCAGCACCTGCGCGTGCTCCTTGGCGAATTGCCGCGACAACAAACCATGTAAATCCGATGAACCCGGCGATGCCATCCTCGATGAGAATATGCAGCGGCAGGCTGTGCGCGTGGGGCTCGTCGACGGTGGCGGAAGGCAACTTGAACGATGGGTACGCGAGATGGAAGCCAAACGGACCGACCCCCGTAAGAGCAAATCGTTGGGCAAGGCGCAGCGATCCTTCCCAGACGACAATGCGAGACGCGTTCTCGCTCGGATCGTGTGCGACATTGCGAAAGACGGTCGCTGTCGCCCCCAATGCGATCAGGGCCGCAAGCCCATACGCAAGGACGGCGCGCGTTCCGAACCTGCGCACGAAAAGCGCGAGGCCTGCGGCAAGGCTCAGAATCGCGGCTCGAGAGACCGAGAACAGCAGCCCAGCCACACCGGTGACGGCAGCCGTAAGTCCGAGCAACCGTAACCAGCGGGGCGCGCCAACCTGCGCCAAGCCGACGGGGACGACGAAGAGCAAATACCCCGCGAACTCGTTGGGCTGCAAAAAGGTACCCGACGCTCGACCGTGTTCGTACGCAAACATAGCAGGCGGCACGCGCATGATCGCGAGAGCAAGCGCGAAGAGCGTCGCGCCGAGCGCACTGACGAAGTAGCACGCAAGAAATGCCCGGCGCAAAGGCACATACGCCAGCGCTTCCACCGACGCCACCACCGTGATGATGCCGCCGGCCGTGCACAGAATGCTAAAGACGCCTGCTCGTGGGTCAACTGCAAGACCAAGCGCGATAAGCTGGGTCCCAAAGAGCGCGCTAAGCGGCAACCACAGCTGGCGGGGAAAACGGCGAATTCCGCGTGTAGCCAACCCGATCATCGATACGGCAACGGCGAATGTAATAAGGCCGGCGATCACGGCTGCGAAGGCAGCGCTCACGCGCGGCGAACTCGGCGGGAGTGTTCCCGCGAAGACGATGAGAAGCGTGAGCAGTGGACCTAAGAGCGCGCAACCGAACGGCCCCGCAGCAACCATATACAGTGCGATGTTCTTGCTCCGGGAGATGGAGGCGACGTCGTTCACGTTCGCGCTTTTCCCATGGCAAGCGAGAGTGCCTTTTGGGCGACTGCCTGCGCTCCTCCGGGAGAACCCATCCGCATTCGGCCGGTATCAGCCATGTAGGCGATACGTTGTGGATCGTCAATGAGACGCACGACCTCTGCCGCAAACGCTTGCGGCTGCGGTTGGAGCACGAGCAACGCGTCGCCGAGTAGCCGCTTTTGCCGCATGCGATACCACTGCATCCTCTCGGGCGCTTCGCCCGGTTGCGCAGCCGCAATGACCGGTTTCCCACAACCGGCAGCCTGTTCGTTGGCAGTGCCTGCCTGCCCGAGCACGATCGCGGCCGCCGCAATCATGTCGCCGAAAGCGCCGCGCACGAGCGCCAACTCCAAATTGTCGCGCTGCCCGGAGGCGATAACGCCCACACCTGGCACCGGCGCGCTCAGATCGACGCCGGTATTGCGGATCGCGTTGCGCACCGCGGTCGCCTCGACGCTCGGCGCGATAGAAACGAGTGCCTGTACCTTGCGTCCGCGACCCGCCATCTGCTGCGCGATTGCGGCCAGCCGTTCCACCTGGCCGGCTGCTGCCGCCGCGGCGTCCGCGCGGCTTCCGGGCAGCACTGCAAAGACGAGTGCATCCGGCTTGATGCCCAGATCGACCCCCGTGCGCTCGACTCCATCCATCATAATATTGCCGGCGTACGAAGCCGCGACGCCCGCTGCCCGCATCGATGCCGCGGTTACCTCGTCACGAGCGAACGCGGCCGCGGCGTGTCGTGCAATGGCAAGCTCAATGCCCGAATGTGGCGCAACGTAGTCAGACTTCGCGGTCGCCACAAAAAGCGTCGGGCGCCGCGCTGCGAGCAAACTCAAGCTCAAGCAATAGATATCGCCAACCGCTACGATAACGTCACGCTGGCGTTGTTGGGAAAGAAAACGGTACTGGCGCAGCGTGAGGGCGCCGAGTCCAGCACCTATGTCAGCAGCCAGATTGCGCAGGTTCCAGTAGGCGATGAGTCCGCCTGACGGCATGTCTGCTTGGGGACCCACAGCTGTGGGCCACGTGTCGCTTGGCGCCCGGCCGACAAGCGGAAGATGTTCGATGCGCGCGCTACCGGATTGCGCGCGAAGCGCTCGTGCGATGTACGTCACGATCGCCATTTCGCCAAAGCCGTTGCTCACGAGCAGAATCTCCGCAGATTTCATGACAGCGGCATCAGCTCGTAGGCGCCTATTCGCGTGCTGCCATTCTCCACGATCAGCTCAAGGCGTCCGACGTGCGATGCGTACGCGCCGGGGTGTGCGATCGGAATATTGTTGATTATGTCCGGTTGCGCGAGCGTCTCGTGCGTGTGGCCGCCGAGAATCGCTGCCAGCTGCGGCCATCGCTGCGCGACGTGCCTGTCGGCGTCCAGTCCCAGATGCGACAGCACAATCGTCGGCATTGGCTGAGCGCCGCCAAGCATCTCTGCAAGGGCAATATCCGGTGCGAGAAATCGCCATCCGAATATTTTCTCCCACCCGGAGCCAGCGCGATACTGGGGCACGAGCAGCGCCAGGATCCGCACATCCGTGTTTCCGGCGCGAACGACGAGCGCACGTTCAAAAACAGGCTCGCGGCGCCACACGTCGATGAGATTCGAGCAAACGAGCGGTGCCGGCAGCTTGCGCGCGCGAGCCAAGAAGAGCCGATGCAGATAGTGAAATTCCCGATTGCCGACTGCCAGTGCGCTGTATGGTGCATGCGCAAGATCGTGTATCACCCGTTCGTCTCGGACGTAGAACACCGACGAGCCGGCGAGCGCATCGCCGCTATCCACCAAGAGCGCACCTGGCTCGACGAGCGTTGCGAGACGGCTGCCGAACCCGAGTCGAGCGTGAATATCTGACGTATGATAGATGACGATGTGCTCGGCGCCGCTCACGTCGTGCCCGCCTGCAACCGGTCGACGACAAAGTCAGTAATGCGCTGGAGCGAATCGGGAGGTCCGAGAGCACGTCGAAGCTCGTCGTAATCGGCGCGCATGCGATCGCGTTGCATTTCCTGGTCGAGCAGCTTGAGCGTCTCTTCGACAAGCCGCGCGGGCGTAAAATCATGCTGGAGCAGTTCAGGCACGATACGTCGCTGCAAGACCAAATTGGGAAGGGTGATGGCCCAGAGCAGCTCTTTGGGGAGCCTGCGCTGCGCGACCCGGTACTGCGCGGGCGATACAACGTAGAAGGCAATCTGCGGCACGCCGACGAGCGCTGCTTCCAGGACAGCCGTACCAGAAGCGGCCCACGCTAGATCGGCGCGAGCTAAGACAGTACTTGCGTCCTCGCGACTGATGGCCATGTCGGACGGCCCGCCAGACCGCGCCCACGATTCCCGAATTTGTTTTTCCCGCTTGTCGGAGGCCGCCACCGCTACATAGTTCGCGCGTAGATGCAGCCGAAGATCGCGCGCCGCCTTGGCCAGCACGCCCAGATGTCGTGCCACCTCCTCGCGCCGGCTTCCCGGCAGCACAGCGATGAGCGGCGTTGGGCTCAGCGGCTGTGGCGGCCGCTGTGTGATGACGGAGACTAGCGGGTGGCCGAAAAATTCAATCGGCAGTCCTAAGCTTCGATAAAAATCTCGCTGATGCGCGAACGGCGTCAGTGCGGTGGCGGCACCGCCAACGGCGCGCGCCTGCTCTGGATTGTCGAGCCAAGCACCCGGTGGGAAATAGTACACGATGGGACCCCGGTAGCCGGCGGCGCGCAAGCGTTTGATGAGCCGCACGTTGAAAGCACCCGCGTCCACCGGAACCAGCAGCCGCGACGGCCGCCGGCGCATGACGACATCGAGCCAGCGCAGGATGCCGTAGAGCAGCGGGATGCGCGGGAGCACTGAGATTGGACCAATGCTTGCAAGCTCCGATGAATCATAGACGATGGGCACACCCGCGGTGCGCAAGCGGTCACCGCCAACCGCTGCCATGCGCACGCCGGGCCGCATGTCGCGCGCGGCGCGGGCCAGCAGCGAGGCTTGCAAATCTCCCGAAGCTTCACCCGCGATGAAGAAAAGATCAGCGGGCTCGTACCTCAACGCTTGAGAATGCCGCGATCGGTCTCTTCTTGGAGGAAGGCGATAAGTTCTCGACCTTCCTCGGTGCGCAGTTTGCCGCGTAACTGCTCGAGCGCTGTTGAGAGGTTAAAGTTGGCGCGGTAAAGGATGCGGTGGGCTTCCTTCAGCTCCGCCATCACTTCAGGTGGAATATTGTTGCGCTTGAGTCCCACCGTGTTCAAGCCGTAGACTGCCGTCGGATTGCCCTCGACGAGCATGAAGGGCGGTATGTCCTTGACAACCTTGCTCATGCCGCCGACCATCGTCAGGCGGCCGATTCGGACGAATTGATGCACGCCGACCATGCCGCCAATGTTCGCGCCGTCGCCCACTGTCACGTGCCCCGCTAGCTGGGCAACGTTGGACATGACCACGCGATTGCCAATGCGGCAATTATGGGCAATGTGGACGCTTGCGAGCAGATGGTTGTCATCGCCGACGACCGTTTCGCTCTCCTCGCCGGTTCCGCGATTGATGGTCACGTATTCGCGAATGACGTTGCGGTCGCCGACGCGGACGTATGAAAGCTCACCACGATACTTTTTGTCTTGCGACGGTCCTCCGATCACCGCAAACGGATGAATCTCGTTGAACCGGCCGATGACAGTATGACTGTTGACGATAACATGTGCGAGCAGCTTTGTGCCTTCGCCGATGCGCGCTTTCGCACCGACGAGACAAAATGGTCCGATCTCGACACCACGGCCAAGCCTCGCGTCAGGGTGGACAACCGCAAGCGGATGAATTAATACTGAAGCCTGCGTTGCGACCGGATCGCGTCGTAATTGTCGCATTACATCACATGTGCAGGATCGAGGCGTCGTGCCGGAAGAGACGCTGATCGGAAACGATCGAGAAGAGCAGCTCACCCTCGCAGACCGCCTGATCATCGACACGCGCCGCTGCATGCAGCCGGCCGATGTTCATCCGGATCCACATGACGTTCGCTTCCATTTCAAGCTTGTCGCCCGGAACCACCGGCCGCCGGAACTTGAGCTTATCAACGCCCGCCAGGTACGGTACGGTCGTGGTTAAGATGTTAGGCTCCAAGATCGCGGTTCCGCCGAGCTGCGCCATCGCTTCAATGATAAGAACTCCTGGCATGACCGGGTTGTTCGGGAAGTGTCCAGCAAAAAACCACTCGTTGAGCGTAATGTTCTTGTAACCGACGGCGCGTTTCTGCGGCACAAGCTCGGTGATCCGGTCAATGAGCAAGAAGGGGTAGCGGTGCGGAAGGATGTCCATGATGGAGCGGACGTCAACGTATGCCACCTGATTATCTCCGGCATCGGCGCGATGCAGCCGCACCCCGCCACGTTTAGGAACAGTTCGCATGGTCCGGCCCTCGGTCCGCCTTCTAGCGAGCGCCGGCCGCGGCGAGCAGCGGCGAGCGCAGCTCGCGGGCTGCTGCAACGTGCAGGGCGTGCCCCGATTTCAAGGCGATAACCTCGCAGCGCGGATACATGCCGAGCAGTGCGAAATCGCCGATAAGGTCAAGCACCTTGTGCCGCACGATCTCATCCGGGAAGCGAAGCGGTCCCATGTAGTCCTTGCTGTCAATAACGACTGCGTTGTCCAGCGATCCACCTAGCGCCAAACCCTGCGAATAGAGCGCTTCAACCTCTGCCCGAAAGCCGAACGTGCGATTTGGGGCTATCTCGCGCAGGAAATATTCGGGCGTCATCGGCGGCGTCTCGAGAAATTGGTTGCCGACCGGCTCGGGAAACGCGACGAAGAAGTTGATCTTGAAGCGATCGGCGGGCACGCACACGAGCAGCTTGTCGCCGTCGCGCAGCCAAAACGGCGAGCGCAAGTCCATGACGCGGCGCGGCACTTTTTGTTCCTCGAGTCCCGCGTTCGTGATCGCCTGTGCAAAAGGCAGCGCAGAGCCATCCATGATCGGGATTTCCTCGCCGTCGATGCGGATCTGCGCGTTGTCGACGTCCATGCCCACGAGACTTGCAAGCACATGTTCCACGGTGTTCACTTCTGCGGTGGATGATCCGAGCGTCGTGCAGCGTACTGTCGAACGCACCGCTTCAGGCGTGGCTGCGATGCGCGAGCCATCCGAGAGCACGAACGAAAAACCGGCATTCGCCGGCGCCGGAGCAATCGTTACGGTCGATGTGCACCCTGTGTGTAGGCCTACGCCTGAAAGGGAGACCTCGCGCGCGAGGGTGTGCTGATATTCCACTTTCACCACAAGGGCGGACGCTATTTTGATTTCGACGTGCGTAGCTCGTCGAGCGCGTTTATCAGCGTGCGCACTTGCTCGAACAGTTTAGGCAATTTGCGCAGCAGGACCTTCTGTTCCATGTGTTCGCGATGCGCTGTCGCATAGTCGCCCGAGATGTACGAATTCGGTGGCCAGGAGCCGATGACTTTTGAGCCTGCGCCGACGATCGTGCCCTCTCCGATTTCGATGTGACCAACCATGCCGACCTGACCTGCCACGATAACGCGTTTGCCCAAACGCGTGCTTCCTGCAATACCGGTTTGCGCGCAAATTGTTGAGTCGTCGCCGATCACAACGTTGTGCGCGATCTGCACTTGGTTGTCGATCTTCGTGCCCGAGCCAACCACGGTCGAACCCGTTACCGCGCGATCGACTGTCGTCGCTGCGCCAATCTCAACGCGATCGCCGAGGACAACGTTGCCGATCTGCGGGATCTTGATTTGCTCCGCGCCGACGCGCACAAAGCCGAAGCCGTCGCTGCCGATGATGCAACCGGATTGCAGCACGCACTCGTCGCCAACGATGCATTCGTCGAGCACGACGGCATGCGGGTGCATCAAGGTGCGCGCGCCGATGCGCGCGCCCCGGCCGACATACGATCCCGGCAACAACCGGCATTCGTCCCCAAGCACTGCATCATTGCAGACGATGACGCCCGCGCCAATCCACACATCAGCGCCGCGCTGCACACCTGCTTCTACGACGGCACTCGGATGCGTGAACTCACCGGAAGGCAAGTGCGGCGCAAATGATTGCAGCACCGTTGCCAGAGCCGCGCGCACGTTATCGACGACGATGAGAGATTTACCGTTGCGTTCGATCCGTGCTGCGCTCGCCGGCGCGATCACAGCGCCTGCTTTCGAGCGCAACGCTTTCTCCAACCACCGTTCGTCGACGGCAAACGTTAGCGACCGCGCGTCGGCTTCGTCGACCGCGGCGACGTGATCGATCGTGGCGTCGGCATTACCGACGACGCTACCTCCGGTTAACGCGGCGAGATCGCCGAGACGTGCGTCCGGCACAGCGCGAGCTTAGGGACCTGGCGACGCGGTCGTGTCGATCTTGAGCGCTTTCTCGACGTCGACCGTGATGTCGTCGCCGCCATAGTGAACGCCTTGCTTGGTCACGACCATCTTGTAATGCTGTGCAGCTGCGATCTGCCTCGTTGCGTTGCGAACATCGTTTGACACTTCATCCTGCCAGCGCTGGCTTTGCTGCTGCCACTGCTGCAGCGCCTTTTGTTTTTCCGCCGGGCTGATCTTGCTTTCGGTGATGGCCAGGTAGTTTGCTTGAATTTGCCGGTAATAATTGATGAACTTTGGCCACCGCTGCTCAATCGTCGATACGTCGACCACCGCAACAGGCGAACGCGCGTGCGCGCACCCCGGCAAAATGGCGACGAGCGCCAGGAGCGCTAGGGCGAAGCGAAGTCTGTTCATGATCCCCCCGAAGCCGTTGGTTTGGGCAAGCTTGTGGACGCCTGCAACGAGCTCACTGCCTTGGTCACCTGATCCGTGAGGTCGACCGCGGTACCGGCGGCCCGCACGGATCCGAAGACGACGGCGATGCCGTCATTGTGCGCTATTTGTTCGACCTGGCCGCGAACTTGGTCGGCGATCCTCTGATACAGGTCGCGCCGGTCAGCGGCGAGTTTGTCGGCCTGTGCCGCGATCGCTTCATTGTCTTCGAACTGCATATGGGCGATTGCGCTGTACTTTGTGATGAGGTCAGCCCGGACTTGGCGGTAAGCCGTCTCGGCCTTGTTGGCCTCATCCATATAGCCCGACTGCATCTGATCGTGCACGCTTTGCGCCTGCGCTTTATATTTCTCGTTATTGGCGAGACGCGCATTGGCGTCGTTGAGCTGCTGTTGGAACTTGCCGCTCAGCGCTTGCATCTGCGGATTGATTGAGGTTTGCATGTCGCGCTGGCGAGCCACGAGCTTGGCTTGCGTCGCGAGCGTCGTCGCCCTGCGCTCCGCATCGTACTTGGCCGCTGCTTGCGCATTCAGATCGTGCTCGAGTTTTGCGATCTCCGCGTTGTCGCGCGTTTTCAGCGCGTTGATCTGGCTCTGTTCCCTCGCGTCAATCGCGTTGAGCTGATCCTGATAGGTCTTACGGTCTTTGTCGGTGAGCGCCAGATTTTGCAGCTTGGCCTGCAGGTTGAGTCGCTGCTCTTGGTCGGCTTTGACCAAATCGATCTGATACTTCGTTTCAGCCGTCGACAGCTGCGACTCGCGCTGCTTGAGCTTCGCGCGCATGTCGCTCGCGATAAGCTCCTGAACGTGCTTGAGATGTTCGTTGTCCTGGCGAAACAATTCGGTGCGGTAACTGTTCAGCGTCGCAAACGCCTGTTTTTGCAGCGCTTGGGCCTGCTGGCCGTACTGCTGCTGCAACCCGCTGAGGATGCCGCTTGAATTCGGACCCTGTCCAAGAGCTGCTGCCTGCAGACGGCTGATGGCCTCGGCCTCTCGCCGTTCGTAGTAGGCGCGACGTTGGCCGAGGTCTTGCTGGAACTGCTGCGCAGCGTTCGCGAGGTCTCGTTGCATTGCGTCGTACGCCGAAGCCTGCGCCGGGCTCATCCCAGTTGGCACGACGGCCGCTTCCTGCTGCAAGACGCCAATCTGGTCTTGCATGGCCTGCAGTTGCGCGTGCAGCGGGTGCGCCGCCATGACCGTGTCCATGTTGACGTAGCCAACGGCGTTTGCTGACAACCCCGTGGAGGACACCGGAGTTGCGCCTGGGCCTCCTTTGTGCGCGCAGGCCATCGCGGCGAGTGTAAGCGCCGCCACGAGCATCCCAAGTCCGCGCACGCGAATTGCTTCCATGCGTTCCCTTATTGCATCGCTTTCACAACGTCGGCTGTGACGTCAACGCCGCCATACAGCTTGCTTTGCGCATCGACAACAAGTAACAAGCCTCTTTTTTTTGCGACGGACGCGATCGCGCTCGTCTGGGCGTCAATAATTGGCTGCAGAAGCTTCTTTTGCTCGTCCGACAGCTGCTTATTGAAGGCAGTATATGTCTGCTGGCGCTGGTCGGCGCTCTTGCCGCGCAGCTGGGCATTGAGCTGTGCCTGCAGATTTTGACGAAACTGCAGGAAGTCGTCGTTTGCCTTTTTGACTTTCGGCAGCGCATCAAGCTGACGTTGGTCGACGAATCCCACGTCCGATGGAGGCGGCGAATTCACGGGCGCGAGCACGGGTCCCGGTTGGTTGAGCATATCGATGACGTCTTTGGTAACATCCAAACCGCCATAGATAATAATTGTTTTGTCGACGACGACACCCAAATTCTTGTTGGCGGCGACGGACGCTATCGCGTTGTTCGCGCGCTCGAGCAGCGGACCGAAAATCTCGCGCTGCTTTGCGGCCGCTCGCGTGTTGAAGTCCTGATAGATGCGGGCTTGATCCGCCTGGCCTTTACCCTTGATCGCCGCCTGATATTGCGTGTTGAGATCGCGTTGAAACTGAGCAAACTGCTGCTGCGCCGCGACGAACGGCCCGAGTTGGCCGAGTGCCGATTGATCGACGAAACCAATGTCAGCGATATCCGTCGCCAGCACTTGCGGCGCGAACCCCAACATGAGGGCGAGGACGAGGCCTGAGAGCGCTGCCCCTCGCATACGACGCTTGTGATCGTAGGAGAACATGTGGTTGCCTTTCCTTATGTCAGAACGACTGGCCGATGCCGAACGATGTGTGCGATCCTTGGTTGCCGATCGCGAAATCGATGCGGATAACTTGAGGTAGCAGCGGCGTCTGCACGCGAATGCCGATGCCGACGTCGCTTTGGAGCGGGTACGCTGCGTTCACGTACGTCACTTGCGGAACCGCAGGCGAGAAGAACGGCGCGTGCGGCCCCGCCGGCGGCGGCGGCGTTGGCAAGGGCGTCGGACCTACCACCGGCGTAATGTACGGCACCGCACCCGAGTCTGCAAAGAGTGCGACGCCAAATTTCTTGTCGCTCGTTACCGGCACCCGCAGCTCGATCTGTCCAAGTATTTCTCGATTGCCGTAGTAGACGTACTTCGTTCCGCGCAACTGCTGGTCCGACAGGGTGAAGAGGTCGTTGTACGGCAGGGCGGTTGGACCGCCGCTCGTGTAGCCGTAGTTGAGATGCACCGCCAGCGTCGAATGACGCCGGAACGGCCAGAAGTGCGTATAGTCGAAGTCCGCCTTGCCGAATTGGTAATCGGATCCGAACGCCTTGAGCGCAATTTCATCTGAGAAGGCCGCCGTGCCGCCGTGCCGCGGGTTGGAAATGTCGTCGCGGTTATCTTTGAAGATGGCTGGTATGAGGCTGCGCAAGTTCGTCGAGCCGGTTTGCGCTTGCGCAACGCCGCCCACGGTGCTCGAGCTGAGGTTCGCGGTTCCCAAACTCAGGAATGACTGCGGGAAGCCGGCGGCGGCGACTTCTTGGAAGAGGTGGGTTGACGTGACGCCGATCGATAGACGCGTCCAATCTGCGACTGGATGTCCGAAGCTGACAGCAACGCCCGAGTTGCGCGCGGTGAAGTTTGCAAACTGACTCGAACATGGCTGTCCGTTCGCTTGGCATGGACCACCCGACACTGTTGGCGTGAAGAGCGGGTTGAAAATCGGCGAGTTGACGTTCGGCGCGACGGGCGTCGTCGAGTAAAACGGGTTGTTGCCCGGAATTTTGTACACCGGTCGCGGCTGATCGCTTTGTAAATCATTGAAGATGCTGAACGTCACCGAGTTGGCCTTGAATCGTTGAATGTACGGAATGCCCACGCTGAAGTTGACATTGCTGAAGTGGTTGCCTTTTTGCAAGTTGATCGATGCGCTGTTGCCGGTTCCTGCCACGTTGTTTTGCGCGAACGACAGACCGACGCCGAATCCCTGACCGAATTGTCCGCCGCCGCCGTAGCTGAAGTTGACGCCTGCGGTACCGGTGCGCTGCTCGACGACGGTCCATACGAGCGTAATGTAGCCGCACTTCGAGCCGAACGGTTTGGTCGCGAGGTCAACCGATTTGAAGAACTGCGTGTTATTGATGGCCTCGTAGTCTCGCCGCAGGCCGGCGTCGGTGATGAGCATGCCTGGGTGAAGGCGCAGCAGGCGCCGGATGACGTAGTCCTTGGTGATGCTGTTGCCGGCGATCTCGATCGCTCCAACCTTTGCTTCGCAAATGGTTACGTTGACGACACCAGGATTGTCGACGTCCGGCGCACCGTCTAACACCGCCGATAACCCGGCATCTTTGTACAGGCTCTGGATGGCGCTGAGGTCCGCATTGAATTGCTCGCCAGAAAATACGACACCGGGCTTAGTCTTCATGACGCCGACGATAACCGAGGTTGGAATGATAGTGTTGCCCGTGATGTTAATGCGCGTGACCGTGACGCCTTCTTTGATTGCAATGTTGATGGTTCCGTCCGCGTCGATCTTGATGTCTTGCACGTGACGCGTGCCGATGTAGCCAAGCTTATCGTAATAGGAATTGATTTTTTGGATATCATCACGCAGCGTGTTCGTGTTGAGCACGGTGCCGATGGTGGTGTCCATGAGCGCCAAGAGCACGTCGCCCGTGACCTGCTTGTTGCCGGCAAAAAGCATCTTCGTGACGACCGGGTTCTCGACCACGATGTACGAGACCGCGACTCCGCCAGGCGTGGGATGAATGTCGACCTTAACGTCGGTGAAATAGCCGAGCGCGAGAATCGCTTGCTGGTCGGCGGCGAGGCGTTTGTTGTCGAGCGGAGTGCCCGGCTGGGTGCGGATCACAGCAGCGATCCGGTCGGTTGGTACGTGACTATTACCGCGAACGTTCACAGCTGTCACGATCGGCTGAGACGCAGCCGGAACGCCGATCCCCGAGGCAAGGACAAGCAAGCTGATAACCGTCGCCGCAAGGGCGAGTCGCAGTAGGTTAGGCAACGCCGGATTCGCTCCTCATCATACTGGCGCCGGGTGGTGCGGACGGGCAACGCGCCTCGTCCTCCCCCGCCCGAGGGAGCAGTGTGGCTGCGTCTTCATGGGCTTAGGAACGGGACATTGGTTTCCGATGCATCCAAATCGATTCCTCCCTTAATGGAACTGATACCGCAAGTTGATTGTCGTGTACGCATAGGCAGACGTGGCTGCGTTTGTCGTCGTGCTCAGCGTCGGCTGTGCCTGAATGAGGTCGAGCGATAAATAATCTCGCAAGCGATAGGAAACGCCGTACGATTGCGCGGTGGGAACGCTGACCGTCGTCTGGTAGACGGCCGAGATCGAGTTCGTAAATCGCTTACGGACCTCGATGGCCAAATTGCCTTGAGGGTTAAAGATGAGGGAGACAGATTCGATATTCAACTGCTGAGCCAGTGCCGATTCAAACGGATAGAGCAGACTGCGCGACAACTCTGCGTTGAAGTAATTCTGTGCGGTCTGGGTGAGCGTGCTCTGAGCTGAAGTCGACGTCGACGTCGAATTCGTGAGGCTCGCAAGCTGCGGCGCATGCAAGAGTGTGGCGACGATCTCGTCGCGGGTCATGGGCGGGTTCGACGACAACTCGGTGCTGAGATTGTCCACGCGGCCGGTGATGTGCAGCGTGATTTCCGCACCTGACGCGTTGGTGACGGCGGTGACGTCCATCGTCGGGAGCAAACCGGCGTTGGGGTCGAAGGTGACGACACCCGACACGAGCCGGAAGTTGGTGTCGAAGTAGCCGACTTGTCCGCGAACGGCATAGAACTGGCCGTCGAGCGTTGGGGCGCGCAAATTCCCGGCGATGACCACGCCGCCGGTTGTGGTAAGGTCAATCGCGTTGCCGCCGCGCACGCGCACGTTGTTGCCCGCGGTTACCGCCACACGCACGTCGACTGGCGGCAACGAGACGCCGGTGGGAGCAGGCGTCGGTCCGCCGATCGTGGTTAATATTTGCGGCTTCGTGCCCCACACGCTGCCGCCGTACACGATCGTGTGGCCAGGCCGCAGATGCGGCACTCCCGGTGCTTGTGCCGGCACCGTCGCTCCAGCGGCTCCTCCAGTCGCGAGCGCGTAAATGGCCGAGAACGGAACGACCGCGTTCGATGCAGTGACCGCTCCCTCGACGTACGGAGTCAACCCTGAGCGTGTCACGTCCAAGCTGCCGTCGAGCGTGCCGCGAAGCCAACCAGGAAAATCGACTTCTGCACCGTGCAATCCGACGCGGGTTGAGAACTGCAAGCCCGCATTTGAACGCAACCCTTCAGCGGGAACGACGTGAGCAGATCCCTGCACGTCGACGATCCCCTTGCCGGCGCTTGCATGCGTGTGCACTGACACTGTGTCGTTTTTGAATCCAATGTCGGCGGTCAAGTTCGTGAGCGGCACAAGCTCTATCGGTGAGTGCACGGTCGCATAGCGGATTTGCGCAGTCCCATTGCCGACCGGGTTACCCGCGCTGCCTGTAATCGATGCGCCGATATTGAGATTTCCCGTGAGCGTCATGTATCTCTTGATTATTGGATTGAGCACCGCGAGGTCTACCTTCTCGGCCCGCATAGTCAACCCGATCGGCCGGTTTTTCGGGCCGAGTGCAAGCGGCTGCAATTGTAACGGCAGTTCTCCCGTGATGCTCAGCAGGCCGCTGTTCCCGGCGAAAGCCAGCAACGTGTTGCCGATCCTCACTTGCCCAGGTGCGTAGGTGGCGTTGATATTCGCGCGATCGAAACCAATTCCATAAACTGTCGAGCGGCCAGCGTCGACGCTTGCCGACACGAGCGGCCGGCGCAGCGTTCCCGAGACACTGACGCTCGCGATTGCGCTGCCGCCGAGCGCACCGGGCACTCGCATTGCGGTCGAAAGCGACGACAAATCTGCCGCTCGCAGGGTCGCCTTGCCGCCGATGCGCTCTCGATCGAAAGTGTAGCGTCCTTCGCCTGATGCTGTCAGGTAGGGCAGCGTCAGATCGCCGCTCGTCAGGGTGACACCATACGCATCGCTCGAAAGCGTGCCGCGCAGAAAATCAATCGACGTGTGGCGCATATGCCCGCCCCGCATCTCGAACTTCGCGGTACCAATCGGGTTGCGCAGCGTGCCCGCCATTTGACCTTCAGCGTCGAGTCTGCCGGAGAGTCCAAGATTTTCTTGATGGATGAGCGGCAATGTTGCTGCAAGGTCTATCTGTTGAAGTTTCACTCTGAGCCGGTAGGACGCCGTTTTGAAATCCGGCAATCCCGACGCGGTGCGCCGGAAGCGCGCCGTGCCCGTCAGGCTCGTTGCCCCGACGGAACCGCTTTGCTGCACGGCTGCACGCAACGTACCCGCTCGACTGTCGAGATCTGCGTTGATATATCCAAGAGGATAGTCGCGCAGCGACGCGTTGTCGAGGACGAACACGCCATCCCATGCAAGCGCGCCATTGTTTGACGCAGCGCCGATTGTGAAGTCACCAGTTCCGCCGAACACGTCGGCGCCTCCGAAGAAGTCGTTGAAATCCGTCATGTCAACGTGTGGACTCGTGGCCTTGACGCGAAAGCTGCGGCGCGCTACGTCGCCGTCGAGTGCAAATTCCGAACTGCCCAAGAGTACGGAGCCGCCGCTCAGCGTGAGGACGCCTGAACCGGCGCTCACATGCCCACGCAAATCGTTGAACGCGACGCCGCGAATCGTTCCAAGGTCCGTCGCAACGCGGCCGTCAAGTTGCGGCGCCGATTGGGTGCCCCCGATGCGCACCTGAGCGTCGAAGGAGCCTGTCAGGGGCGCGCGAGTTCCCGTGACGCGATTCAGAGCGGATAGGTCGCCTTCTCGAACGCTCACCTCGAGCGCGAGCGAGGGCACGGATGAGCCGGAAGCACGGACTCCGTTAATGCTCCCGTTGATGATGGCTCGATTGCCCAGCAGCGCGATCCGGCTCTCGTTTGAGCGTAACGTCGTGCCCGCGTAACGCAGGTCAAGGTCGCCGCTCACCGGCTGCTTGTCAAATGTGCCGCGGACTGTAGCAGCTGCTGCGACACCCGGTGCGGCCATGTTGCCGTCAATACTCGCGAATGCCACTGCAGATCCGTTGTGCAAGCGCGGCTCATACGAGCTCAAACCTATGTGCGGCGCGAAGGCCCGCAGGTGAGCTACCGCGGTTGCGTTCGAGGCGCGTTCGATATTGCCGACGGCCCACACGTTTGTATCTGCTCCGCCGACATGCGCGAGAACCGATGTTCGTGTTCCGGTATTTTGCAGCACCGCGCGAGCATTCGTCAGGCTCGCGCCGGCAAGGCTCGCGTTTGCACTGTGCGCTTGGGTGCCGAGGATCCACCCTGTTCCAGACGACACCGCAGAAAATGATCCGCTGAGCTGGCCTTTCGGATGAAGGCTTGGAAACGCGGGTTCAAGAGCGCTCAGATCCATGTCACCGGTCCCGGCGAGGACAGCCCCTCCGACAGTGAAACGGGGTGTGACGAGCAAGTCCCCGTGAGCCGTTGCCTGCGCCGACCCTCCCCGCAATGTTGCCTGCACGATGTGCAGGTGCCCGTTGCTCCCGCCCGCGATGACCCGAGCGTCGCCGAAGTCGACGCCTTGGAGCACAAGCCCTGAAGCATGCGAATCAATCGCGATGTCAGGTTGCGGGCCACTGCCATCGACCACAGCTACCCCGTCCACCACAGTATCTAATGATGGAAGCGATGCAGCCACGCCCCCAACGTCAACCAGCGCCACGCTACCGCCTCGCACGCGCACGGGTGCATGGGATGCGACGATCTCGCCTCGCCACATCGGTTGACTCTTTGCAGGCCGGATCAGATCCGCGACAAGCAACATCTCGCCGCCGCGAGCGCGATAAAGGAGCGGTCCGAAGGAAACGCCTCCCGGACCGCCCGAGAAAAATGCTTGCACCTGCTGGCCATTGCCACCCGTAAGCCGCCCATATCCGCTTCCTGCGAGCTCGAGTATTGGTCCGTTGAACGTTCCTAAGGCGCTCAACGTTCCGTCTGAATTTATATTGGCGGCAAATGGCACTTCACGCGCGGGCACATTCGCCTGAAGGATCGCTTCGGCGCTAAGCTCGGGAGCGTTGAGGTCAACGTCACCCTCAAGCCAGAGCCGGGCGTTGTCGGAGCCGACGTCCAATCCGGATACGGTGAGATGACCGGCGTCGTAAAAGAACGATCCGCGCAGGTCGCGCAACCTGCCGGTTGCGAAGCGTGTTTCGTGAGAGACGAATGCACCGGCTGCGCGTATGTCACCAACAGGTCCGTCGACGCGGACCGCAACCTGAAACGGGCCGCTCACCGGCCGCCGTTGCGAAAACGCGAGCAGCGCGCGGCTCCGTTCGAACACACCGCGCTGCCTCACCGCCAGCGCTAAGCGCACACCTCCAGTCAGCTGGATTCCACCTGTCGCTGTCAGCGGCACTCCCGCAGCGGTGCCTTTAAGCTCTCGGGCTGACAGCCAGCCATCATGATAGGTCAGCGATCCGGCGAGATCTCTGACGGGCACGATCAAAGGGATGACTCGCACTCGCATTGATCGCACCGCCGCCTTGCCGCTCACGTGCCAATCCGGCGATGCGCCGTAATCGATCGCATATGCCTGCAGCGCCACGTCAGCGAGCCCCGTCTCCATCGCAAACGCGTGCGACGGCGCAAAGGCGTCAACGACCGGCGCTATCGGCAGCGCATTTGCGCGGATTGTGGCGTGTGCAAACGAGGCGACATCGTCCTCGAGAAAAGAACCGAGGACGATTGCGTCTCCGCGTGAGGTGTGCAGGGCGCCGTTCAGTTCGCCGCTGCTCCGCCCGCCGCCATTAAATGTAAGATGCGCGTTGATGCCGGCTAGAGAGAATAATCGCCCCGGTTTTGCGGCCAGCGGATCGACGACCTCAAGTGCGCCATGATTTAGGAGCGCGTGAAATCGTAAAGGCGCGACATTACGAGGTACGGGCGCAGGTGCGGCTCCCGGCGAGGGTGGAGGAGCAGACGGGCCCAACAATCCTTCGAAGTTCCACGAACCGTCGGCACGGCGTACGAATCGTACACGCGGTTCGTCGAAGACGATCGATTGCAAACCGAAGCGGCGGTCGCTTCGACCAGTCAGGCCGGCAGGGTCGTATCGAATGACGACGCGCTTGGCTGAAAAGAAAACCTCATTGCGATCATCTTTTATAATGAGGTTCGTTGCGACGACAACTCCGTGCCCGTACGAGATGGCACCGCCCGCGAGGTGGTACCCGCGTTGCCATATGACAAATCGCAAGGCACCCGTGACAAGCGACGCCCGTGTGCCCGGGAATGACGCCAGCACGACAATGAGCGCCGTCAGCCCAATGACCACGGCGCCCACGATCGCTGCCAGCCTTTTCAGCCTGCGCATGTGTGCGGATTATTCCCGTTTATGGCAACGAAAACCCAGGCTGCCGCGTTAGCCCGCACACGATTACTCGATTCCCAAGCGGCGAAGCTTAGAAATTCCTCAGGTTCGACGCATCCCCGACGGCGCAATCCTGAGAATGGAGCGGCTTGGGTACGGGTGTGTCAGACGTCGAGATTGACGACATCGAGCGCATTATCGGTAATGAACTGTTTGCGCGGTTCGACTTTCTCACCCATGAGAATCGTGAACATCTCATCGGCGGCGACTGCGTCATCGAGCAGGACCTTGCGCACTATGCGGCGTTCCGGATCCATGGTCGTCTCCCACAGCTGCTCGGGATCCATCTCACCTAAACCCTTGTATTGCTGAATGGTGGAACCCTCACCATACTCCGCGAGCGCCTTATCCCGCTCTGCTTCCGAGTAGCAGTAGACAATTTTTTTGCCTTTGCGCACTTGATAGAGCGGCGGCTGCGCGATGAACAGATGACCCAGTTCGATGAGTTTGGCCATGTAGCGGAAGAAAAACGTGAGCAACAGGGTGCGGATGTGTGCGCCGTCGACGTCTGCGTCGGTCATAATGTAAATGCGGTGGTAGCGCAGCTTGGTGATATCAAAATCTGACTGAAATCCCGCACCCAACGCAGTGATGAGCGTGCGGATTTCTTCGTGTCCGACAATCTTGTCGAGGCGCGCCTTTTCGACGTTGAGGATCTTGCCTCGCAGCGGCAAGATGGCTTGAAAGTGCCGATCGCGTCCGGCCTTCGCACTTCCGCCGGCTGACTCGCCCTCGACGAGGAAGATTTCGCTTCGCGCCGGATCGCGCTCCGAGCAATCGGCGAGCTTGCCGGGCAGCGAGCCGCTGTCGAGCGCGTTTTTTCGGCGCGCGAGGTCGCGTGCTTTTCGCGCGGCTTCTCGGGCACGAGCTGCATTGGCGCATTTTTCCACCAGTTTGCGGGCTGGTCCGGGGTTTTCTTCGAGATAATAGGTCAGCGCTTCAGCAACGACGTCGTCGACTGCACCCCGGGCTTCGGTACTGCCGAGCTTCGCCTTCGTCTGACCTTCGAACTCGGGATTGGGGATCTTCACGGAGATGACGGCGGTCAAGCCTTCGCGCACATCTTCCCCTGAAAGATTTGCTTCCGTTTCTTTGAGAATACCCGTCTTTTTTGCGTAGTTGTTGAGCACGCGCGTCAGCGCCGAACGGAACCCCGCAAGATGCGTGCCGCCATCCACTGTGTGTATGTTATTGGCGTAGGCCAACACATTTTCAATGTAGCCTTCGTTATATTGAAAGGCGACCTCAACTTCGATGTTGCCGCGCTTGCCCACCACGTATCGGACGTCGTGCAGCGGACCTTTGTTCTTGTTGAGGTGCTCGACAAAGCTCTTGATGCCGCCTTCGTATTCGAACGATTGCTTCTTGTCGTTGCGCTCGTCGGATAAGTTAATGCGCAAGCCGCGATTGAGAAACGCGAGTTCGCGCAAGCGCTGCTGCAGAATGTCAAATGAGAAATCGAGCGTCGAGAAGATCTGAGGATCGGGCTTAAAATGTTGTAGCGTTCCCGTGCCTTCGGCCATACCAACAACCTTAAGCTTTGTCGTGGGTATGCCGCGGGAGAACTTTTGCTCGTACAACTTGCCGTCGCGCTTCACGCTGGTCACCATCCACTCGGACAGCGCATTCGTCACCGAGATGCCGACGCCGTGGAGACCGCCCGAAACCTTGTAGCCGAGTTGATCGAACTTGCCGCCCGCATGCAGCACGGTCATCACGACTTCTATAGCGGGCTTGCCTTCCGAGGGGATAACGTCGACCGGGATGCCGCGGCCGTCATCTTCTACAGACAGCGAGCCGTCTTTGTGGATGATGACGTCAATATTGTTGCAGTAGCCCGCGAGCGCTTCGTCGACCGCGTTGTCGACCGCCTCAAATGCGATCTGGTGCAGGCCGCGTGTGCTCGTGTCGCCCACGTACATGCCCGGACGCTTGCGCACGCCTTCCAGTCCTTTGAGAACCTTGATATTTTCAGCGCCGTAGCCATCGTTCGATTTGCTCATGGTGGTGGCTTTGATTTCCTTGCGAGCCTGAGCCAACTTACAGTTTCTTTCTCATAGTGATGCGCACGGCGAATAAATCCGCGTACGTTAAAATACGGGTTTGTGCGCTATCGCTTTTGGTTCTCGCGGTGTGCCCGACGAGCCTCTTGGTTTTGCGTTGTGCTGTCGCCGAATAGCACAACCATCCATTCACGCCCGAGCACATCCGTGACCACTGCGCGACCAAGGTCGCGTTGTGCGAGACCGGTCGACAGCATAAGGTAGCTCCAGGCGACGACGCGGTCCGCTGTCGTTATGGCCTCACGGCGCAGGCGACGCTGCGCGGATTCAATCTCTGATTGCCAGCGTGCGAGCAAGTGCTGCTTGGCGCGATCGTATGCTGGAAACGTGATCGTGGGCAAGGTCCGGCGCACGTCCGAAAACGACAGCCACGGTGCCTGCATGAGCGCGCGCTCGATCGAGCCTTGGGTTGTGCGGCGTTTGCCTTCCGCACACGGGGCGCAGAGCGCGATGCGCTGCGACTCCGGCAGAAACCGCTTTTGGCACGACGCGCATATTTTCCAGCCGGCGCTGTCGCGCTCGGCGTCCAGTTTTTTCTGCAGCGAAGCGAGGCGAGCAAGTGTTGACGCCAGATCCTCTTGACCACCGCTCGCATTGGTTGTGGTGCGCACTGGTGACGCGTGCACCTGCGGCTTTGCTTGCACTCGCGAGCGCGAACGCTCACCGTCAAGCAGCAACTTCGTCCGTCCGCTTGCAACCATGAAGCGAAGCTTGTGCAAACGCTCCTCGGGAAATGCACGTTGCAGCGCTGCGATGATTCTCGGGGCGTGTTGGCTCAGTTCGTCGCTCCACGCACTGCTCGCGGTGAGCACGGTGAGCACGCCGTGGCGGAATTTAGCCGGACGGCTGCGCCGCGCGATATGCGCGCCGACTGCCTCTTCCCACGCAGCTGCGAACGCTGCCGACGCCTGATCCGCTCCTATGCCGACGCTGCGTCCGGAGCGCGGCGTCCAGCCGGCGATGAGGGCTTTAAGGCTGCGCGGCCCTTTCATACGCGGGCCGATTGCGTCACGTGCCCGGCATGAATTTCAAAGACGCTCGCGACGGTACTTTCTGCGACGTCGGGCACGTCGGTCGACGTGACAAATGCTTGCTCGCAATCTTCGATGCTGCTCATGAACGAGCGCCGCCGTGCCGGATCCAACTCGGAAAGGACGTCGTCAAGCAGCAAGAGCGGTGGCTCGCCCGCGGCTTGCGCGAGCAACGCGTATTCCGCGGATTTCAAAGCCAGCACGGCGGTACGTTGCTGGCCCTGCGATCCAAATCGTGCCAACGGTTCACCGCCGAGCGTGAAGCTCACGTCGTCGCGATGCGGTCCGACAAGCGACGTCTTGCGGGCGAGCTCGGCGACAGTGTGGCTTGCAAGTGCACTCGTCAAGGCGTGGAGCACCGCGCCTGGAGATTCGTCGCCGCCCGCAACCGCGGGCGACGATACGTATGCCAGTTGCAGCTCAGGACGTTCACCGACCCAGCGCGCATGCACGTCGGCCGCCTCGCGCGCCAGCCTTCGCACGTAGCTTGCTCGTGCGCAGATGACCTGCGACCCGACGGCGGCGAGTTGTTCATTATACGTGGTGAGCAGCTTATGGTCGACGCCGCTTGACGACTTCAACAGCGCATTTTTCTGCAAGACAATTTGCGTGTATTTGGCGTGGTTCCGGTAGTACGATCGATCTAACTGTGACAAGGCGGCGTTGAGGAAACGCCGGCGTAACGCTGGTGCGCCGGAAACAAGCTGCAAATCAAATGGCATAAACGTCACGGCCGCGATCCCACCGAGAAACTGTGCGTACGGCACGCTGCGGTTGTTGCGCAAAAAGCGCTTGCGCGCTCCTTCGCCGACGCGCGTGATGATGCACGCCGCCTGCACCTCGCCGCTCTTGGTTCGCACCCGCGCGGCTACCCGCGCAAGCGGCGTGCCGCTGCGGATGAGATCGGCCTCCCGGGCCGCGCGAAATGATTTGCCCGTGGCCAGCAGCGAGAGCGCCTCGAGCAGATTCGACTTGCCTTGCGCATTGGCGCCGAGAAAGATGCACACGCCGCCCGGCGGTTCGAAATGTAGTGCGGCGTAGTTGCGAAAGTTAGCCAGATCCAGACTGGTGACGCGCACCGCGCATCACTGACGCAGCGGCATGAGAATGTAGAGTTGTCGATCTGCCGTTTTTGCGTCCGTAGGGTGGATTGCTGCAGGATTCAGCGCGCCGACGAACTCGAGCGTCACCGTTTCGGTTTCGATGTGGTTGAGGATCTCGACCAGGAACTTGGCATTGAAGGCGATCGTCAGCGGATCGCCTGTGCGCTCGACATCGATCTCTTCGTAGGCGTTGCCGGCTGTTTCCGAACTGGCCGTGATGACGAGGCTCGACCCGTCCATGGCAAGTTTTACCATGCTCGCGCGGTCGCCGGCGACGACGCCTGCGCGGCGCAGCGCTGCAAGCAATTGCGCCGTGCTCGCGACAACTTTCTTGTCGAATTCTTTCGGAATGACTTGCTGGTAATTCGGATACTGCCCGTCGACTAAACGGGCGCTGATCTTGGCGTCGCCCGTGTGGAAGACAAGCTGATTTGCTTGGCCGCCCACAACGGTGGCTTCGATCTGCCCATCCGTCGCCGAACGTACGACTTCGCTCAAGCCGCGAGCAGGGACGATTAGTTTTGTCGCGGTTTTTACCGGCTCGGCAAGCTCGAGCCGATAGCGAGCGAGGCGGTAGCCGTCAGTTGCCACCATCGTTGCGTGTGTGTCTTCAAGCTCGATGAGCGTGCCCATGAGCACGGCTCCGCGTGCCTCCTCGCTGCTCGCGGCAAAGGTGACTGCGTTAGCTGCGTCGCGGAAAGCCTTGGCCTCCACCCGAAATTGGCCACTGCTCGTGCCTTCGGGCATCGGCGGATATTCTTCGGCGGGCAGCGTGAAAAATTCGTAGTTCGAACGCTCGCATTTCAGCGTCGCTCGGCTTGCTGTACCCTGCATCTGCAACTTGGCAGGCGGTAGATTTGCCAGATACCCCGTGAAGAGACGGGCCGGCACAGTACAGGCACCCTCTTCTTGGACTTCCGCAGCAATGGAATTTTCGAGTGTGAGCTCAAGGTCGGTCGCGCGCACGCTGACCCGGCCACTCTTAGCGGCAACGAGCACGTTATTTAAAATCGGCACTGTTGTGTGTGCATTGACGACTTTACTCGCAGTGGTCACTGCTGACGCAATGTCTTTAGCGTTACAGGTAAATTTCATCCGGATCCCTTCAGGCTGTCCACACAGCTCTTATAATTGTAACTGTGTGTTTATTTAAATATAAGTGTAGCCTTCGTTGTAATAGTACGGTGCACGACGTGGATGGCACGTCTAACCTCCGTATGGTGCGGCTTTGCCCTCATTTTCCGCTGTGGACTGCACAGGTCGCCTGTCCACTGTTTCGCACTGCAGGAGCATACCGCGCGTGCGAACGCTTCTCATCCACGTCATCCTCATGCTGTACACGCCCTCAGAGGATGACGCTGTACCACTAACCTTCTTGTGAAATCGTTGAGAGCACGGAGCGCACCTTGCTGCGAAATTCAGGATCACGCTCCATCTGTTTCTTGACCTTATCTCGCGCGTACATAACCGTCGTGTGGTCTTTCTTGCCGAATTCGCGTGCGATCTGGGGCAGCGAGGCGTTGGTCAGATCGCATGCCAGATACATGGCAATTTGCCGCGGTACGGTTAAGCGCTGGTCGCGCCGTTGGCCCTCGAGCTCCTTTTGAGTGATGCCATGGAAGCGGGCCACTTTCTCCTTAATGAGGGATATTGTCACCTTGCGCAGCGGCATCTCGTTGATTTCGTTGCGCAGCACGTCAGCAGCCAGCTCGACGGTGAGCGGCTGTTTGTAAAGGGACGCATAGGCTGTCAGCTTGATGAGCGCACCTTCAAGCTGGCGTATGTTGGACGGTATGATCTTAGCGATGTACGAGGTCACTTCGTGCGGCACGTCGATGCCATCGCTCTCCGCCTTCTTGCGCAGAATCGCTTCACGAGTCTCGAGGTCCGGCGACTGAATGTCGGTGAGCAGTCCCCATTCGAAACGCGATCGGAGACGATTCTCGAGTGTCTGGATATCTTTGGGTGGGCGGTCGCTTGAAATAACGAGTTGCTTCGAGGCTTCGTGCAGCGTGTTGAAGGTGTGAAAGAACTCTTCTTGCGTCTGCTCTTTGCCTTCAAGGAACTGGATGTCGTCAATGAGGAGCACATCGACCGTGCGGTAGCGATTGCGAAACTCGACTGTTTGATTGTTCTTAATGGCAGTGATGAATTCGTTAGTGAACGTCTCCGAGGAGACGTAGACGACGCGTGCGCGCCCATCGCTCAGGCATACCCTGTGGCCAATGGCATGCATCAAGTGCGTCTTGCCCAAACCGACCGCGCCGTAGATGAAGAGCGGGTTATAGGCGCGCGCCGGCGCCTCAGCGACGGCTTGCGCTGCGGCGTGGGCGAACCGGTTTGTCGCACCGACAACGAATTGCTCGAACGTGTAGCGCTCATTAAGCCCCCGCCGGAAGTCGTCGCCTGGCGCGGTAGCTGTCTGCGTGCCGACCGCGGATTCTCCAGCTGAAGTCTGCGTTCGATCCGAAGCAACTATATGTTTCTGCTCGTCCGGCACGAGAGCTGCTTCATCGACCACGAAACGCACCGAGATCGGGGAACCGATGATTTCGGCAAGCGTCGCAACGATTGTGCTCTTGAGCCGGTTCTCTGCCCAGTCTTTGGCGAAGGCGTTCTGCACGGTGAGGGTCACTTCGTCCGTGGCCAAGCGCTCGACGCGCATTGGCTTGATCCACATTTCAAAAATAGGTTTTGAGAAGCGGTTTTCTAGTTCGCCAAGACAACTCTGCCACAAATATTCTTCGTTTGTGGGCAGTACGGTTGCAGTTTCCATCGACAATCCTTATCTACGAGGAGCTGAGTTGCCAAAATAATTTCGAACCGTGTGTGAGAACGGATTCGGGATTGGGCCTCGCGCGTTAGCGTCAAAAAAACGTTATTCCTTCAGCGTTTGACAACTTTCTTTATGCACATATGCACAGCTTCCACGTGGCAACTGTGGATAGCTGAGAGGTGCATTCTCGCGAGAGCCGATGGCGAGGAGATTTCTGCAACACGATCGATGATATTTTTCTCTTCGCTCGCGAGCGCTCAAAGGACAAGTGAAAAAAGTAACATGTGTGCTCCGAGGGCCGCGCAGCCTCGCGCCGGAGTGCGTCTGTGGTGGTGCCAAAGAGCTATACACAGTCTTATCCACAGATGTGAATAAACGCTTTTCACCCTCCCCAAAAACTGCGCAACGCCTTACGACACCGCTATTTGAGCAAAAAAATCAGCTCTCGCTTGCCACCGATTCATACACCGCTTGTCCACCGGCTTTTGCGGCGGGGTCGGAGGAGACAATGCATCCGCTTACTTGCAAGCTATGCAGGCGACCTGATGGGGTCCGGCTCGGCTTTCCAGCTATGCTTCACACGCTCTCAAGGCGGCAAAGCCGCATGAAACCGTGGTACTGACATACTTGACTCAACGGTGTCCCGTGTGATATCCTTGACTCAACATGAAGAATATAGGGTCCTTTCCCCGCACGCTACTCCAAGCGGTCAAGTACTTCTCCGATCTGGACGTATGCCGTGGTTTCCTCGCGCATCTACGCTGGCCGGACGGTATCATGTGCCCTTCGTGCGGTTCATTCGATATAAGCGATATGCCCACACGTAAGCTGTGGCGCTGTAAGCTGTGCCGTCGCCAATTCTCGGTCAAGGTCGGCACGATCTTTGAAGATTCTGCACTGGGCCTCGATAAATGGCTCCCTGCGGTTTGGGCTCTCGCCAGCGCAAAGAACGGAGTATCCTCGTACGAGTTAGCGCGCTCGATCGGCGTGACGCAAAAGAGCGCATGGCACATGCTCCACCGCATTCGTCTAGCGATGCAGACCAAGGGATTCGCAGCACCGCTCTATGGCGTGATCGAGGTTGACGAAACGTTCATCGGCGGTAAGGTTCGCAATAAGCCCCTCCGCAAGCGCACCGGCAATACGGGATTCTGGGAAAAGACCGCCGTTATGGGCGTTTTGCAGCGAGGCGGTGACGTTCGCGCCTTCACCATTCCAGAGGCGAAGGCCGCGCATTTGCAAGCGGGCGTTATCAAGAACGTGGCCGAGGGTTCTCACGTCTATAGCGATGGCCACATGGGCTACCGACCGCTCGAATTTGCCTATGAGCACCGCTTCGTTGACCATCTACTAAACGAGTACGTTCGCGGCCAAGTCCACGTCAACGGCATCGAGAATTTTTGGTGCTTGCTCAAGCGGTCGATTAAAGGGACCTATATTAAGCCGGAACCGCAGCACATATCGCGCTATGTTGACGAGCAAGTCTTTAGGTTTAACAGTCGCAAGTTGCTAGACGCGGAGCGATTCTCAGATGTGTTGGCAAAGGTTGCCGGATGCCGTTTGACATGGCGAAACCTGACGGGGAAGAGCGAATCTCCCACAGAACGGTGATAAACTAGAAAGCCGGGCAACGCCCGGCAATCTAGGAAAACCTTTGTGTCCGCCCGCAAACCGGCGCTGGTCCCGCCCGCGTGCTTGGCTCGACGCTTCTAGTATAGCATGCCTGAAGTGTGGAGCACAATATGAGTCGTAAAGCGGCGGTTCGGCATTCAAAGAAAGCCATGATTACCCGTAACGGACGAAGTCTACTTGGAGTCGGTTTATACCCGCTACCGCAGGCGGCGCGTCTGCTCTCGTTTTCAGCAGAATATAAAGTCTCGCCACAAAAACTCCGGCGGTGGGCCGTTGGCTATGATTGGGGAGCTAGCGGCGGAAAAAGGCACTCGGCTGGCATCGTCATGCCTGAGATCAAGTTAGACGAATTCTCGATCCTAAGTTTTGCGGATCTTATAGAAATGCTTTGGGTAGCTGCGTTCCGGCGAGAGGGTGTGTCGTTGCCTGTGATAAGAGCGGCTCACACAAGGGCGATGAGAAGCTTGTGTACTCCGCACCCATTTCGGCACTATAAGTTTAATACCGACGGCAAGGGAATTTTCCACCAACTGACTGCCGATGAGATTGGACCTGAATTAAGCAAGAGCCGAGTCGTTGAGGAAGTCCAGCGTTCACAAGTTGTATTTGATAGGGTCGTAGAGCCACTCTATAAGAATTTAAAATATGTACACAACGTTGTAGACCAATTGTGGCCGTTGGGACAGGATGCATTGGTTGTACTCGACCCCAAGAAGTCTTTTGGACAGCCGATCGAGCCCACAAGCGGCGTGCCTACATACATTCTGTTTAGCACATATCGTGGTGGAGAGGACCCCGAAGCAATTGCAACCGACTTTAGAGCACCACTTGAGGGTGTCAATGACGCCATAAAATATGAGGAAGCCCTATTAGAAGCAGCCTAAAGTTTTTTATAGACAACAATCTACCGCCCGATTACGCAGCTATGCTGAGGGCGTTCCAGATTGATACGATACATTTACGAGAAAAATTCCCAGAGAATGCAGATGATGAAGAGTGGATTACGTGGGCCGCTAAAGAGAACCGAATCATCATCTCGGCCGACCTTAAACGTTCAAAAGGAACAAAAGCCTTGGTTCTAGCTCGTAACGGAGCTATCGCATTTTTCTTATCCGAGGGCTTTAGCAGCCTAACACTTTGGCCGAAGGCAGAAAAAATCTGTCACTATATGCCTGAGATTCTCGAATTGGCGGAAACTGCTAATCCAGCTGACATCTTCGAAGTGCGTCTTAAGGGAGGGATTGAAAAACGGACTTGGGCGAGCACCAAAAGGATGGCCAAACGTTAGCGGGGACGCTGGATTCTTTTGTGGGCACTCCTCAGATCGGTTACTTCGGACTTCTTAACGTTCAATAGCCGACGCGTGAAGTCGATCATTTTCTCGGCCTCAGCCTGCTTTGTCGATTTCATCTTCTTCTTGGGCATCCGGCGCTCCAGAGTTCTTCTTGCTATCAAAGCGGGCTGTTCCGCCTTGGGCTATAGCCAATAAATCTAAGCGCATTGCTCTTTTCCGTGACTCCTCCAGCGCCTGCAATGCTTCGGCTTCTGTTCTCCCAAAAACCGTTACCCCAAGCTCATCATCGAATGCATGAAAGCCCCCGGCTACCTTTTCCACACGCTTGTCCATGGCCACAGCGTACCGGGCGAAACCGTACTCCGCAATTGCCCATATGATTTTTAAGAGCACGTTTGGCGACTGCTTGACGATGCCAGTGCTTTATGGTAGGCTAAATACGTTAAAGCACTAAGACATCGAACGAGGTTGTTATGACAACAAACGCAAGGTTTGCGCCGTATGCGGCTCCGGAGAACGTTCTTCGAGTTCTTCGCACGGTCAGTAAGACCGGGACCAAGGGCAAGATTGACGCTGACTTCTTGCGCCAGCTTGACCTCAATGAGGGGATGATAGCACGAACGCTTCGCGCGCTCGAATACCTCGGCTTCATCGATGGTGATGGCACCCCAACCGCGTTACTCGAACGGTTGAAGGTCACGGCTACCGATGAAGAATGGCAATCGGTTTTGCAGGATTCGCTGCGCTCGGCTTACGGCACAGTCTTTCGCGCGGTGAACCCCACGACAGACAGCCGCAACAAGGTATTTGCCTCATTCAAGCCCATGGAGCCAAATAAGCAGTGGGGGCGTATGACAACGCTGTTCCTCGGTCTCTGTGACGCGGCAGGCATTGCGGTGAAGGAACCGCCGGTGAATCGGGCTGGCAAGGGCGCGTCCAAGCCTAAGGAGCGGTCTAACGGACGCGTGCCGCGGCATGGAAATATCATTGCTTTGCCACCGGCACCGGAGCGACGACCACTCGACCCGACACTGGCGACAATGGTGGCGCGGCTGAACGAGATCGACGACATTGACGACCTAGACCAATGGTGGCAGATGTTTCGCACCGCGTACATGTTCGTAAAAAAAGTGAAGCTGCCGTTTTAGCAGCTTCACTGAGGGGTCGTGAATCGGATAAGTATCCGACCTAGCCTTAGAGTCTAATGGCACGCGTTACAGCGCGTGTGCGGTGCAAGACCGCCCGACCCCGCTACTCCTAGCCCACTTGAAAGGTGGTGAACAATCGTGCCCGAGTTAACGCAAGCCCGATCTACAAGGAGAGCCTTCGCCCCGCGAAAGCGGGGCTATTCTTTTCCGCCCGTTACCGCCTGTATAGCCGGCTGAAGATCGTTGTTTTCCTCAATCCGAAGCATGCGGACATCACGCACACACGCAGCAAACCAAGAGAACCGCTCAGCTAAATCTTGCATCACAAGCACACAGCTTACAGCCGTTACCCTGTCCGGGTCGCCGAAGTAAACGGAACCCTGCCTCCAAGAAAAGCCCGCGGCCTCTAGTACCTTCCGAATGTCAGCATATGCGTTAGCGTAAGATTCGTTTGGGTAGCTAGTTTTCAATGATTCCGTGTCTAGATCAAATGCAATAGCGTACATACGTCGCCTTCCCGTTGGCGCGGGGGGCAGATCGAACTGAGGTAGCGGCTGCGGAACCCTTGTTATCATGGCGCGTTATTCTACCACACTTGTCAATATAGCACCTATGACCAGGGACAAATGGTCTCCGCAGCGGGACGATAACAAATGACCGACGGTATTAGCACTGCTATGGCTAATCATTAGCGCGGTTATCGCTAACGTGGAACGCGAGCCCAAAAATTATGTTGAGTCAAGTATGTCAGTACCGAAACCGTAAATGTGTTGACGCGCGCAGCTATTCGGGTCTATAATCAACAGTCGCTTTTGCGCGGGGCGCATTTTTGATGTCTGTAAGAGCAAGGAGTTTTCGTGAAGCGCACATTTCAACCGCACAACCGCCGGCGCAAACGCAACCACGGATTTAAAGCGCGAATGACCTCACAGGGCGGCAGGCGCGTGCTTGCGGCCCGCCGGCGCAAAGGACGCAAGCGCCTCACACAACCGTAGCAGTCCGTGCGGCGTTACGCGAGCTTGCGCGGCCGGCGAGAGTTCGCGTTTGTGCTGCGGCGCGGGCGCGCATCGCAGACCAAACATCTCGCTGTCACTTCGGTAGCAGCGCCACCGTCGACGAAGGTCGACCGATCAACAGCGCGCGTGGGCATCGTGATCACAAAAAAAGTCGGCACAGCCGTGGAGCGCAACCGCTTACGGAGGCGCTGTAAGGCGATCCTCGATCAATCGCCTATTGCCGACAGCGCGATGTGGTACGTTGTGGTGTTCCGACCCGCAGCGGCGCGGCTATCCTTCCAGCACCTCCAACAACAGTTAGAGCACGCACTCGCCGCGAGCGTTCGAACTGCGGGCGCTGCCCGCCCTCGCCGCGAATTGAGAAAAGCATGACCCTTCTCGTCGGCGTGATCCGGCTGTACCAGCGGACGATTTCCAAACTGTTGCCTCGGGTGTGCCGTTTTGAGCCCAGCTGCTCGGAATACGCCGCTCAGGCGCTTCAGCGCTACGGCGCGGCCCGGGGTCTGCGGCTGGCGTGTCTGCGACTTTTACGCTGCGGACCGTGGCACCCCGGAGGCCTCGACCCCGTACCGTAAGGAATGAATCTTACTCATCCGCGCCCCCATTAGGGCAGGAAAGGAATGCTCCCCGTTTGCTCCATCTCCTGATCGCGGCTGTCGCCCTGCACGGCCATAGCCCCGTCTTCATAAGCATCCTCAGCATCCTCGCTAACCCATGGACGCAGTTCATCGACAGTCTCGGCTCGCTTGCGTCATGGGGCCTCGACTCGCTGTACCACCTCACGCACAATTACGGCTGGTCGATGATGCTGCTGGCGCTTGGCGTATCGCTTTTGCTGTTGCCGCTATCGATGAAGGCGCTCAAGTCGATGCAAGAGGCGCAGGCTTTGGCGCCCTACATCAAGCGGCTGCAGACCAAATACAAGGGCGATCGCCAAAAGCTCGGCGAGGAGACAATGAAGCTCTATCGCGAGCATGGCGTCAACCCGCTCGGCGGATGTTTACCGATGCTCGCGCAGTGGCCATTCCTCATCGCAGTGTACGGCGCGATCAGGCAGCACAACGACGCGTTTGCAAACGCACAATGGATGTGGGTGGGATCGGCGCTCTCACACAAGTTTCCCAACTTCTTAGCGACGAGCTTGCTGCAGCCCGATCACGTTTTGCTGCTGCTGTACGCCGTCTCAATGTATTTCTCGATGAAGCTCACGCCGACGATTTCGATGGACCCGCAGCAGCAACAAATGATGAAGACCCAGGCATTCATGATGCCCGCGATGTTGTATTTTTTGGGCAGCCTGTATCATTGGTCGTCAGCGTTCGTGCTCTACTGGTTCAGCTTCAACGCGCTCAGCATGCTCGAGCGTGTCTATGTTATGAAGCTGCCGTCACGCATTCCCAAACCACCGGAAGACACGCCTGCGACGCTGGCCGGCTACCCTCGGGATTGCCCGAATTGCAAGCAGATGCTCACGGTCGTCAAGGGCAGCAAGTGCGAGAATTGCGGCACAAAGGTTCGCAAGGTGAACCCGTCGGACAACGGCGCACGAAAAAATCAACTGGAGGCCGCGCAGGCGTCAGATACAAGCGGCACGTCTGATCGAGGTACGAAGAAAAATCTATGAACGGATATGGTGAGCGGGGATCGGGATACGGTCGCCCGCATCGCGGGCGCCCACCTAGCCGGCGTGGTCCGGGCTTCGAGGGCGGTCGCCGTCCGGATCCGCGAGGACGCAAGCAAAGCTGCCCTCCGGAGCTGCGCGAAGCGTTTATCGAGGCGCGAGATTTTCTCGCCGGTCTCATCGCAGCGCTCGGGTTGCCGGCGCGATTGTCGTTTGGCGGCGTCGACCCGGCGCGCGACGGTCGTCAGATCACGATTGACGTGCGCGGCATCACCGAGCGCGGCAACGGCGGTTACCGTAGACACGAAGACGATCGCGAGGACGACGGCTTGGCGATCCTCATCGGTAAACATGGCGCAACGCTCGACGCGCTTTCTGCCGTGACAAACGCTGCGATGCATCGCGGTGAGTCACGCGATCTGTTCTTTGCAATCGACGTCGAGGGCTATCGCCAGCGGCGCATTGCCACGCTTCGTTCGATAGCACAGCGATGTGCGACAAGAGTGCGCACGGAGGGCGTTGCCCTTGAGCTCGAACCCATGCCGCCGTCGGAGCGGCGCATCATTCACCTGACGCTTGCGGCACACCGTGACGTTGCGACCGAGAGTACCGGCCTCGGCAGCCAGCGGCGCGTCGTCATTATGCCGCGCGGCAGCTCGATGCCACCGGTCGACGGGGAAGAGGAAGAAAACTTCCAATAGGTCCGCACCGAGCGGACGCGCGCAATGAATGACACCGACACAATCGCCGCTGTGGCAACGCCGCCCGGCGTTTCCGCTGTCGCGATCATCCGTATCTCCGGTGAGCGCTCTTTCAACATAGCGCAGGCGTGCTTTTCTCCGTTGCATCCCAAGGCAACAGCTGGGAGCAGTCGACCACCTGTCGAGCGAACGCAGACGGCGCGTCTGCAGCGCGGTTGGATCGTTGATCCCGACAATGGCGAAAAAATCGACGACGTACTTGCCGCACATTTCGTGGCGCCGAAATCATATACCGGAGAGAACGTCGTCGAGCTGCACGCCCATGGAGGACCGGGCGTCGTCGCCGCATGTCTGGGGCTCGTCCTGCGTTTGGGTGCGCGGCTTGCGCAGCCGGGCGAGTTTACCAAGCGCGCATTTTTGAACGGCCGGATGGACCTCGCACAAGCGGAAGCAGTCGCGGATCTAATCGCTGCCGAGAGCGAACGTGCATCGAAAGCTGCAGCGCACAGGCTCGCCGGTGGGCTTGGCGACGAGCTGCGCACGCTGCGTAGCGAGCTTCTCGACCGTTTGGTGGAGATCGAAGCGCACCTCGACTATCCGGATGAAGTTCCTGAACCGGACAGCGCACAACTCGCAGCGTGTCTGGACGTTCAGGCAGACAGAGTCGGCCGGCTCTTAGCCGGGTCCGGCGCCGCACGCGTCCTGCGCGACGGCATCGATTGTGTCATCGCAGGTCCGCCAAATGCGGGCAAGTCGTCGCTGCTGAACGCTCTACTGCAAGCTGAGCGCGCAATCGTTTCAGCGATACCGGGCACGACCCGCGACATCATCGAGGATCGTGTGGCGGTCGATGGTGTCGTGCTTCGTCTTCGCGACACCGCAGGTTTGCGTCAGACGGCTGATGCGATCGAAGCGCAAGGAGTTACCCGCGCCCGCCAGGCCATCACCGACGCGCAACTCGTCCTCGCGGTGATCGACGCATCCAAAGAGTTCGGCGCGGATGATCGGGCGGTGCTCGAGCTCAGCGCCGGAACGCCGCGGATTATTCTCGGGAACAAGCTCGACATCGGTTCGGTTGGCCTGAATGACTTGCGTGCCGAAACTCGGCAACCGTGCGACGGTGCGCCCGCGGGCGACGACATACTTATTACGGGGAGCGTGCTCTGGCCAGACACTATTCGCGAATTGCGACAGGCCATCGCGCGCATCGGTTGGGGCGGTGCGCTCGACGGGAGCCGGGCGCTCGTGGCCAACGCTCGACACATCGAGGCGCTGACTCGCGCGCGCGAAGCGCTTACGCGAGCACGCGCGACCCTTGCGCAAAAGTTGCCCATCGACATGGTTTCCACGGATCTGCGCGATGCGGTTGCGTCGTACGGGGAAATGACGGGCGATACGGTGACTGAGGAAGTCCTGGATGGTATCTTTTCGCGCTTCTGCGTTGGTAAGTAAAAGCCGCGCGCGCCCTAGCGTCGTTCGCTCTCTTCGATAAGCCGCGAAAGAACGCGCTGAAAAACCGCGAGGTCGCGTTCTGACAGCGTGCCGAAGGCGCGGCGTGCGAGGTCTGCAAGTGTCGCGTGTAGCTTTTTGCTTAGCGCGGAACCGCTTCGCGTAAGACGGACGACAAAAGACCGGCGGTCGTGGTGGCTCACTTCGCGCGCTGCGAGTCCTCGCTCGACGAGCCTGTCGACAACGTTCGTCAAGGTCGAGCGCCTGTGTCCGAAGGCCCGGTGAAGCTCGGCCATTGTCGCATCGGCCTTGCCGTGCAAGAAGGCCAAAATGACCGCCTCAGCCTGGGTAACGCCAATATCCGGCAACCCGGCGATGAACAGGTCAACCGCGTGCGTCGCTCGATGGAGATCTAAGATCGGCCGTAGTGAATCAGTATTCACGCCATGCCGGGCAGCGGCCGCAGGTCTGGCTCAATCCAATGAACGCGCGCGTGATCAGAAAAGAGTGCTTCGCGCGAGTAGAACCGCTCGATCAGAGCTTGATCGAGCAGACGGCTGTGCTCTTCAATGAACCTGTCGAAGGTTGGTGCGGGGTGCTGCAGCGCGTGCGCTGCGACGAGGTGCATCCAGGCTGTCGTCATTGTGTAATGGTATTTTTGAGCACGCCTGTGATGAGCCGCGAAGCGCCGAACGGATGCGTCCATCATCACTGTCGCCTCCGAAAAGCCATGGCGTTTGATAAAGGCCCACGCGGCGCGCAGGTGTTCGCGGTGCCTGAAGCCGCAGATCGGAATGCGGCAGGCTTCGAAATCAGCTAGGAAGTCCGCGTCGGGATTCGAGAGCATGCGTCTCCTGTGTGCGTTACTACCATATCGTATATTACGATATAGGACTTTGTCAAGTGAAACAACATGCGGCAAGAACCGTGCGCGCAAGGGCGAAGCTTCGCAGACATGGACAACATCTTTGACGTCATTGTGATCGGCGGCGGCCACGCCGGCTGCGAAGCCGCTCTCGCGGCCGCGCGCATCGGCGCTCGAACACTTCTCCTCAGCGGCAACCTCGACACGATCGGCCTAATGCCGTGCAATCCATCGATCGGCGGGCCTGCCAAAGGCCAGCTCGTGCGCGAGGTTGATGCACTCGGCGGCGAGATGGCTCGCTGCATCGATGCGACATTTTTACACACGCGCTGGCTCAACGAAAGCCGTGGTCCCGCTGTCCGCACGCTGCGCGCACAGGCCGATAAGCGTGCCTATGCGCAGCAGATGAAAGCAACGCTCGAAGCTCAGCCTGGATTGGTGCTCCGCCAAGGGATGGTGGTCGATCTCATCGTTGAGCGCGACGCAATCGCCGGGGTGCGTCTTGCGACGACAGCCGAAGTCCGATCGCGCCAAGTTGTGATCGCCACAGGCACGTTTCTCGGGGGGAAAATGTTCGCTGGTGAAAAGGGGACGCCGGGCGGCCGCGCAGGTGAGCAGCCGGCGCTCGGGCTGGGTCTCGCACTGCATGGCCTTGGCTTCGAGATGGGGCGACTCAAAACGGGCACGCCACCAAGGGTTCACCGCGACAGCATCGATTTTGCGAAGATACAGGAGCAACCGCCGAGCCCCATCCCGCTCATGTTCTCGTACGGAAGCGAAAAAAAATTCCCCGGAGCCCAACTCTCGTGCTTCCTGACGCACACAAACGATGAAACGCACGCCATCATTCGGGCCAACCTCCACCGTTCTCCGATGTACGGGCTCAACCTCATTGAAGGCATTGGGCCTCGCTACTGTCCCTCGATCGAAGACAAGGTGATCAAGTTCGCCCATAACCCGAGCCATCAAATCTTCCTCGAACCCGAGGGCTGGCACACGCGGGAGATTTACGTGGGCGGGTTCTCGACCTCGTTGCCTGAGGAAGTCCAGTTGGCAATGGTGCGGACGCTACCGGGTCTCGCAAAGGCACATATCATGCGTGCCGGCTATGCCGTCGAGTACGACTTCGTGGTGCCCACGGAACTCGCGGCGACCCTGGAAACAAAGAAAGTGTCGGGACTCTTTCATGCGGGCCAAATCAACGGTACGTCAGGTTATGAGGAAGCCGCCGGCCAAGGGATTGTCGCCGGCATAAATGCGGCTGCGCGAGCTCTCGGCCGAGAGCAGATATCAGTTTCCCGGTCGTCGTCATACATCGGCACGATGATCGACGATCTCATCACCAAGGGAACATCTGAACCCTACCGGATGCTCACGTCGAGGTCCGAACATCGCCTGCTGCTGCGCCATGATAATGCCGACGAGCGACTGACGCCCGTTGGCCGCGCTGTCGGACTTGTCGGCGATGAGGCGTTCTCTGCGTTCGAGCTACGCATGGAATTGCTCGCACGCGAGCGCGGGCGCATTATGGCAACGCGCCTGGCACCCGCGGCTGCGCAAAGGCTGAACATGCACGCCGGCGCGCTTCTCGCAGAAGCGCTTCGGCGGCCTGACGTGAGCTACCGCGAGATTGCCGGAGAAAACGGGATCGGTGACGATCTCGGTGAGAGGCTGGAGATAGGCGTAAAATACGAGGGATATATTCGCCGCCAGGCCATGGCGGTCGAGCGCCTTGGGAAAGCGGAGGCGGTCAAGATCCCCGCGGGGTTCTCGTACCGGCAGTGTTCGGGATTGTCGAGGGAAGCTCGGGAGAAGCTGACGGCGAGGCAACCCTCTACCATCGGGCAGGCGGGCCGGATACCGGGCGTGACTCCGGCCGACATTGCCGTTCTTTCCGTTTACTTACAGAGAGAACAGATCGCAGAAGAGGCCGGCGCCCCTGCGTGACACAGCCTTCCGAGGACCAACTTGAAGCCGGGCTCCGGACGCTCGCCATCCCCCACGCGGCAGTCGTCACGGCTAAACTGATCGAGTTCGGGAAGCTCCTCCTTGAGGAAAATAAACGTACGAACTTGACCGGAGCCCATAGCATCGATGGCCTCATCAATGAGCACTTCCTCGACAGTCTAGCCCCGCTCCAATTTGTTGACCTCACGCAGCCCGTGATTGACGTCGGGAGCGGGGCAGGGTTCCCAGGAATCCCCGCGGCGATCGCCTTCCCGAAGAAGAAAGTTGTGCTCCTGGAACCGCGCGCGAAGCGTGCCGAGTTTCTCTCGCTGATCGCCTATAAGCTGGGGTTGGAAAATCTCTCAGTCATCAAGTCGTCCGCGCGGGGACCGGGGGCTTCGCCTCTTACCGGTAAGGCTGGAACAGTGCTGATGCGAGCCGTCGCTCAGCCCGCGATCGCGTTTGGACTAGGGCTGCCGCTTCTACGCGCTGGCGGGCATCTCGTGTTGTACGAAGCACGGGCCGCGCGGGCTACCTCGGAGGACCGGCGCGCGGCGGCCGCCGCGGGCGGAGGTGATTTGCTCATCAGAAGAGTCCTAGTGCCGGGCTTTTCTGCGATTCGTCACGTGTGGCTTGTTCGGAAGATGCCAGGCAGAGGTGGAAAAACGACCCCTAGCCTTGGGAGTGGGTCCTTCGGGCTGCAGCGGAAAGCTGCAAAGCCAAGGCTGTGAGCCGCTGAATGTCCGGGCGGCGAAACCGCTGTTTGAGGCGGACCATCTCCCTCCATATCTGATATTGCACCGCCTTGGCGCCTGTCAGCGGATAACGGTCGAAATGACCGACAAGCTGGCCAAGCTCCCGAGCGCGGTTAACTCTAAAGTAGAGAAAGTCCGGGGCAGCCTTCACAAGTAGTTTTGAGGACGCCCTGCTACGGTAGACGCGACCGATGCCGTCGAAAAAAGCCTGCACGCCTTGCAGTATCGCCTGGTCCTTTATGCTAACCTTGATTCCAAAGTAAAGCCCAACCACGCCACCGGAGCGGCTATACGTGAAGCTTGCACACCCCTCAGCGAATCCCGTGATGTACCAAGGATCCACGGAATGTTTCACGTGGAAGTGTTTCGTTTGAAACACTTGAGCCCCTACCGCTCAGAGGCCGCGGAGTGATCAAAACCTTTCCCCTTGACGATCTCCTGGTCCAGACAATAGGCGAGGGGCACGTCTACAGCGTCGGCGGAAGGGTGCGCGACGAGCTCCTCGGGTCTTTAGGCAGGCCGCAGTTGCAATCACCCGATGCCGATTATGTAATAACGTCTGTCCCGTATGACGAAATAGTACAGAAACTGCGTCCCCTTGGCACGGTCGAGCTTGTCGGAGCATCATTTGGCGTTATCAAGTTCACTCGAGCTGGTGCCACCGTGGACATCGCACTGCCTCGACGCGAGCGATCCACCGGATCACATCATCGAGATTTCCTCGTTGAGTCGTCTCCTTCGATTCCATTGGAAGAAGACTTGGCGCGTCGTGATTTCCGCATCAATATGATGGCACGTGATCTCGCGACTGGTGCCCTCGTTGATCCGCACGGTGGCGCAGAAGATTTGCGCCATGGCCGTCTCGACATTCTTAAAGACGAAGTGTTCACGGAAGATCCACTTCGCATCTTGCGAGGCGCGCAGTTTCTCGCCCGCTTTGGGCTCGAGGCCACGCCCCGGACGCTGCAGGCAATGCGTGGCGCAGCGAGTCTTGTTCACACGGTAGCACCCGAGCGCATCGCCGACGAGTTGCAGAAGCTGTTCACCAAGTCGCAGCGCCCAAGTGAAGGCCTTGAACTGCTGCGCGCAGTGGGCGCGCTCTCACAAATTATGCCGGAATTGCTGGAGGGCTGGGGCGTTGAGCAAAACGAGTTCCATCGTTATTCGGTCTACTACCACGCCCTGCGCGCGTGCGACGAATCGCCCCGCGACCTCGTCCAGCGGCTCGCCGCCCTGCTGCACGACGTCGGGAAACCGCGGACGAAATCTGGGCCGCATTTTTATCGGCACGAGGTCGTTGGAGAAGAGATGGCGCGCGCGCTGTTGACGCGGCTGCGTTTCAGCGGCGACGTCATTGCGCAGGTGACGCACCTTATTCGGCACCACATGTTTGCATCGGACGATTCCCTCACGGACGCCGCCATCCGCCGGTTCATTAATCGCGTTGGTGCGGGGCACGTAGAGCAGCTTTTTTCCTTGCGCCGCGCCGATATCGTCGCATCCGGGCTAGCCGAGCGGAATCCGGCTGAGCTGGATCGCTTCGCGGGTAGAGTGCACCGGGAGCTTGCGGGGCCGAGCGTCTTTGGGACCAGCGACCTGGCGATCGACGGGTGCGCAATTATTGAATTGATGAAAGAGTTGAAGCTGGCGGGAGGTGATTTCCACGGCGACGAGCGGGTTGGATCCGCACTGCGCCACGCCTTAGAGTGCGTGCTCGAAGATCCAGCGAAGAATACACCCGAAGCATTGCGCGCGATTGTGCGCGACTATTTACGGCGCGAGGCTCCATGACGGAACACAACGGTGCGACCGCGGTGGCGGGCGCCACACGCAGCGAAGCAGATCGGCCAACGCGCCGCGCGCGTGTGGTGGCAATTGCCAACCAAAAGGGCGGCGTCGGAAAGACAACGACCGCCATCAATTTGAGCGCGGAACTCGCGCGCGTGCAAAAACGTGTGCTTCTCGTGGATATCGATCCGCAGGGCAACGCGACGACTGGCCTCGGGATCGAGAAATCTTCGATCGAGGCCTGCATGTACGACGTTATTATTAAGTCCGCGCGGCTCGATGACGTCATTCGAGACACCAGTATCGAGGGATTACGGATTGCGCCATCGACACTCAATCTCGCGGGCGCTGAGATCGAGCTTGTCACCGCCATGTCGCGCGAACAGCGCTTGCGCAACGCACTCGCGAGCCAGCTCGAGCGCTACGACGAAGTCTTCATTGACTGTCCGCCTTCACTCGGCTTGCTCACGCTCAATGCCATGAGTGCGGCCGACTGCCTCATCGTGCCGATTCAGGCCGAATATTTCGCGCTCGAAGGCTTGGGGCAGCTGACCCACGTCATCGAGCTCGTACGAAACCATCTCAATCCGCACGTTCGCATCTTGGGCGTCCTCATCACCATGTTTGACAGTCGAACGAATCTCGCCGTGCAAGTCGTGCATGAAGTTGAGAAGTACTTCCCAGGCCTCGTCTTCGCCACACGGATTCCCCGGAGCATCCGTTTGTCGGAAGCGCCATCGCACGGCGCTCCGATCACTTTGTTCGATCCTAAGGGAAAGGGTGCGGCGGCGTATGCAGCACTCGCCGAGGAGGTTTTGACCCGTGAATAAACCCCGTGGACTTGGTCGCGGCTTGGGCGCGCTCTTTCCGACTGCATCGGCTCGCACAGGTACGAACGACACGGGAGCGCCGCTCCTGCAGGTCCCACTTGAGAACATCACGCCCAACCCGAATCAACCGCGCAGGCATTTCGATGAAGAGTCATTGACCGCGCTTGCGCAATCGATCAGCGCGCACGGGCTGCTCGCGCCAATCATCGTTCGTCCGGACGCGCTTAAGCCCGGCCACTACGAAATCATTACGGGAGAGCGCCGCTGGCGTGCGGCACGCCTCGCGGGCCAACGGCTGATCGCAGCAATCGTGCGTGACGCCCATGCGGGAGAGGCCATCGAACTCGCAATTTTGGAGAACGTGCAGCGCACCGATCTCAATCCGATCGAAGAGGCTGCGGGATACCGTTCGCTCATCGAGGAGCACGGCTTTACCCAAGAGGCGCTCGCGCAGCGTATCGGCAAGAGCAGGCCGGCGATCGCGAACGCGCTACGTCTTTTGACCTTGCCGGATTCTGTGCAGGCCTTTGTCCGCGATGGTAAGCTCAGCGCCGGCCACGCCCGTACCCTAGCAGCTCTGCCTCACGGGCGTGCGCGCCAGCTGGCAGAAGAAGCGGTGCGCTACGGATTGAGCGTGCGCGATCTCGAGCGCAAGAGTGCGGCTCGCGACGGCAAAAACGGCAAGAAATCTTCGTCGCCTCTGGCGACGCAATCACACCTCAGTCCGGAAATGACGGATGCGGAGAACCGCTTGCGCTTTGCGCTCGCAACGCGCGTGGCGTTGCATCCTCGGAACGCCGGCGGAGGCACGATCGAGGTCCACTATGCAGACGAGGGAGAGCTGACGCGGATTCTCGACCGCATCGCACCCGTCGACTACTAACGAAGCGAAAGGCAATGATGAAACGTTCCTGGGTCGTCGCGTGGGCGATCGTAAGTATTGTGTCCGGCGCGCTGTGTGGAGCGGCCGCACCAAACCGGACCGCGTCGGTCATTGCGATGTGGCGCATCCCAGCGCCGCTGTCAGCCGATGCAACTGTCGAGCCGGTCGAAGCTGGCGTCGTCGCGCTGAACTTTCTTGCGCCGGAGCTTGCGGCGCTATCACGTCACCCCAGCGCAAAGATTACCCTTGCGGTTGATCCCATTTTCGTCGCAGCGCTTGAAAAAATGGCAGCCGGCCAATCGGCGCTTGCCGGCGTTACCTCCGGTCAAATTGGCGCGGATGATGCACGCGTGACGCAGATGCTCGACGTGTTCTCCGCCGACATCGTAGCGCCATCGAATATCAGCCGGACGAGCGTGGGTGCGCGTTTCACGAGCGATGCGTCGGCGGCGCGTCTTGCGCTCATGGGCGATAGAGCAGCTCATTTCTCACAGCGCGATGACGTGGACTTTGCGGCAGCTGCGCTCCTTGTGTCGCTGTCCTCGAGCGGCTATGCGGTTGAGCAAGCGGCGTTACTTAAAAAGAATGCGCTGACGAACCGCGACCTCCAGTCTCTTTCAAGTGCATTTGCTCGCGCGAGCCGCGACGTGCTGGACAAGGTGAAACAGGCGGCGGCTGACGGAACGGTTGAGGTGGCAGCGCTTCCCTCCTACGAGCCGATTATGCCGTTGCTCATTAACGCTGCTGGACGGCCGCGCCAAGTACCATATACCGTTGACCCAGGTGCCGGGGCCGACGTCGGTTACTCGGTCGAGGACGGCCTGCGCGCCGCGCGCTCCATCGCTCCAGGGCAGGGCACCTACGGCGTGGTGTCGCCAGACGGCGCATACGATGACGAGACCGCACTGTTGTTGCAGGCGCATCACGCAGCGTTCGGAGTTTTCTCCGAGCGAGTCGTCATGGCCAACGCCGGCGCATCCGCGGCATCGGTCTTGGATGTGCACAGCGCGCCCTTCCGCGCGTACCTGCTGGAAACAAGCAAGACAAGCAAGATGCCTGTACTATTTTGCAGCGATTCGACAAGCAACGCTTTAGACTCGCAATTGCCGAGCGCTCCGCCTACCGCGTTTGCCGACAGACTCGAGTCGGCTGTGGGCAATGCGGTCCTAACTACGCCTGCGACTGACCCGACGGTTGTCGTCGTGTGTTTGAGCGGAACCGGTACGATCATGCGCCGACCGGATCGAGGCCAACTTCTTGACGACGTCATGGCGATGATAACCAACGGGCGAACGATGCGAGCGACCACGCCGAAAGAGTATTTACGTGAGCACCCACCGACCGCCGAGACATACGGTTACGCGCCGGGCAGCGACGCGGGTGGCTTTGATTCATGGATGGGTTCGTCGAATCAGATGACTTTGTGGACCGCTCTTGCCGATGCGCGCAAAGCAGCCGGCGGCGACGCGGCGCTCGAAAAACGCGACGTTCGTGATGCTCTGCTGCGAGCCGAATCAGGTCGATGGTATTTCTGGCTCGCGGGTTACCAGCCGCGTTCTTCCACGGATCAGTCTTTGTCGAGATTCCGGGCGCTGATCGCTGAAATCTATCGTAGCGCGGGCAAACCCGTCCCGGCCAACATCGCGCCAGTAAAGCTGGATGCTTCAGCAACGGTGAGCACTCCCGGGCCGTGAGAGTCCACGGAACGAGACGACCAAACAGTTGTTCTCCACATATCCACAGCGCTTGTGGATAACTCGAGAATCGTTTGAAGCACAAGCGCGCACCAGTCGTTTGCAGCATCGGAAGCGTGGACCCAACTGGAGCAGCCGGGATAACGATGGATCTGCGGGTATACGCCGACCTGCACGCCATCGGCATGTCGGTCGTTGCAGCGGTGACTGCGCAAAATAACCGCCGTGTCACTGCAGCCGGTGCGATCGCACCTGCGCTCATTACCCAACAGCTCGAAGCCGTGTGGGAACACGTAAAACCAGATGCAGTATGCATCGGGCTGCTGCCAGATGCGTCAGGAATCATGGCGATCGGAACGTTCCTCACCCGTCTGGCACGCCGCCCGCCGATGGTGATCGATCCGGTCATTGCGGCGAGCAGCGGTTGGCGCTTTGTCGGAGCGCGAGCGCGAAGTGAACTCCTCCGTCTCTGGCCGCTGGCCACGGTTGTGACGCCGAATCTCGATGAGGCGGCGGTGCTCAGTAAGATGAAGGTGACGAACCTAGAACACGCCGAGTCGGCGGCGCGAACTCTCGCCCGATATGGGAGCGCAGTTCTCGTCACGGGCGGGCATCTGAAGAGCGCCACGTGCGTGGACATTCTCGTGCACGGTGATCGCGTGCGCCGATTTTCGGCACGGCGTGTTACGGGCGCAATGCGAGGTGCCGGGGGAATATTGGCGGCCGCACTTGCAGTCTACTTGGCGCGCGGCGCATCGCTGGAGCGCGCCGTCGAACATGCGCGGCTCTTCGTGCGCCGAGCATTTCAAAGTGCGCGCACCATTGGTTCGGGTCAACGACAGTACCTCAATTGGTGACGCAGGATATGCGCGCAAGCGGCGTTCAAATGAGCCCTTGTTGTAAGGAGATTTCTTTGTGGTCGCTCAGCCCAAAGGGGTAGTCGAACCGCTCCGCAAGCGGCGCCGGGTGATGGCCGGCATGCGCCCGACCGGGCAGTTGCACGTTGGTCACCTTTTGGGTGCGTTGCAGAATTTTGTGGCGCTGTCAGAGCAAGCCGACTGTTTTTATGAGATCGCCGACATGCACGCGCTCACAACGAAATTCGAGCGCAGTGGTGAAATCGCAGATGACGTCCGCGAGATGACGATCGATTGGCTTGCCGCCGGCTTGGATCCGCAGCGCTGTACGATCTACGTGCAGTCGCGCATTCCCGAGATAAGCGAGATGTACTCGCTGCTCTCCATGATCACGCCCGTGTCGTGGCTTGAGCGAGTGCCCACGTACAAGGATCAGATTAACGCATTAGGACAGGAGATCGCGACTCACGGGTTCTTGGGCTACCCGATTCTGCAAACCGTCGACATCGCCATCATGCGCGGCGAGCGGGTGCCGGTTGGGCAAGATCAGCTGCCGCATCTGGAGTTGTCACGTGAGATCATTCGCCGCTTCAACCACTTCTATGGGCCCGTGCTCGTCGAGCCCGAGCCATTGCTATCGCAGACGCCATATGTGCCGGGAACAGACGGCCGCAAGATGAGCAAGTCGTACAACAACAGCATCTTGCTCGCCGACAGCGAAGCCGAGACCATAGCCAAAGTCAAAACCATGTTCACCGATCCCGAGAAAATTCACAAAACAGATCCCGGTCATCCTGAAACCTGTCCTGTGTTCTTTTTTCATCGCGTCTTCAATAATACTGCGTCAGACGACATCGCAGTGCGCTGCCGGACGGGGCGCCTGGGCTGCGTTGAGGACAAGGGCGACATGGTACAGCATCTCAACTCCGCGCTGGCACCGATCCGCGAACGCCGCCGCGAAATCGCTGCATCGCCCAAGCTCGTTGAAGAAGTGTTACGTGAGGGCACGCGACGCGCTCAAGCCGTTGCGGCCGACACGCTTGCCTCAGTCAAGTCCGCAATGGGTCTCTAACAGATCCCCGGTTTCAACGCGGAAGCAACCTGACGACGTAATCATCGCGCTCTGTGCCATAAGAGATCCAGACTGTACCTGTACTTGAGTCAACCGCAACGGTGTGCGCGCCGCGCGGCACGCGGACGTTCGCAAGGAATCGGACGCCGAGACCACCTGCCTCGACGACGGAGAGCTGGCCCTCGCCGCTTGCACAATACAGCCGCCCTCTTGACGCATCTAACGCTATTTGATCGACGTGTGCCGCAACATCGATCGAGGATGTGACCTGCCCCGTTGCCGTGTCAATCGCGACGAGCTTGCCATTGGTACCGGCAACGAAAAGCCTGTGGTGCGCGCTGTCGATGGCAAGGCCGTGGGGCGCGTCGCCGGCAGCGTGCTCCAGCTCGCTCGAACGGCATGGGTCGCGGGGTCGATGACGAGCAGCGAGTTCGTCGTCGTGAAGTTCTGATAAACGCGATCTGTCTGCGCATCGTATTCAGCCTTGTCGGAGTCGCGAGGCGTGTGGATTGTTGCGATGATTCGACGGGTGCGAGCGTTGACCACCCAAATCGAATCGCCGTCGTCCTCGTCTGCATAGAGCTCACCGCGGGTGCGTCGTTCGGTCGATGATGATTACCGCGTGTTGCGCTCCACTGGTACCTGCAAAATAGAAGCCGTCACGCTCGTCGATGGCGAGGCCATGAGGGGCAGAGCCAATGTAGACTTGGTGTAGAAGCGCGTCCTTGTCGGCATCGACGAAAGCCAGCGACAAGCTCTCGGTGTGAGCGGCGATCAGTCGCCGGAGATTGCGATCGACAACCATGTAGTCGAAATAACCCACGTTTCGAGGAATTGCGAGCGGCGGCTGCGCAGCGAGCGGGGCGACGTCAGCTCGCGCGCTTCCACCGACAAGCGCACACACGATGGTCTCCACTATGATACAGAAACCACCGGCGGCTGGGGTCGGCGTCCGGCGCGGTTTCACGTTCTAGAACGGCTCAACGCTTGTATGCGGCGAGCGCCCTCTCCATTCGCGCGAGCGCTTCCCTCAAATTCTCTTCCGAATTTGCGTACGAAAGCCGCAAATAGCCTTTGCCGTAGGGACCAAACGTCGAACCACCCAGCACGGCGACACCGGCATCGTTGAGCAGGTAGTTTGCGAGCGCGATGTCATCCGGCTCAATCTTCGAAACATTGGGAAAGACGTAGAAAGCGCCGCCCGGTGTGCGGCAACCGACGCCGGGGATCTTGCACAGACCACTGACGAGCAGGTTGCGGCGGCGCAAGAACTCATCGCGCATTGCTTGTACAGGCTCGTCCGGGCCATTGAGCGCTGCAATCGCCGCGTCTTGCACGAACGTGGCGGTGCACGAGACTGTATTGAGTACGAGCGACGTCGCCGCCTCGGCGATGTAGGTAGGCATGACGCCGAATCCCAGACGCCATCCGGTCATGGCCCACGCTTTCGAACAGCCGTCGACGAGTATAGTGCGTTCCGGCATGCCGGCTAATCCATAATATGAGGCAAACGGCCGATCGTAGGCATGACGACTGTAGATCTCGTCGCTGATGACGATCATGTCGTGCTTGCGAACGATATCGGCGATAGCAGCGATATCCTCGGGTGTTAGAATTCCACCGGTGGGATTGTGCGGCGAGTTGAGCACGAGTATTTTTGTGTTGCGGGTTATCGCCGCTTCGAGCGCTGAGATTTCAAACCGGAAATCGCGCGACTCGATCAACGGCAATGAGACTGGCTTTGCACCCACATAAGTGGTGATCGAACGGTATGCCGGGTATGCCGGGTCCGGAATAATGACCTCGTCATCGGGATTGAGCAGCGCCATGAGGATCGCTGCAATGATTGGCTTCGCGCCGGGAGTGACGACGACATGATCGGGCGTCACCGTGGCGCCGCGAGTTCGCTTCACGTAATCCGCAATAGCGGTGCGCAGCTCCATGGTTCCAGCAGCGGGCGTATAGTGCGTCCGGTTGGCATGCAGCGATCGAATCGCCGCATCCTTGATGTGCTCGGGTGTATTGAAGTCGGGTTCGCCGATCTCGAGATGGATGATATTGCGGCCTTGAGCTTCGAGGGCGCGCGCCCGGGCCAGCACCACAAAGGCGCTTTCTGTGCCGAGACGACGCATAGAGTCCGCGAGCGCAAAAGTTTTTGCCTGCATCAAGTCTGCTCCCACAAAGTGCGAAATTGCGTGTTCGGTTGAGCTCGATGATTACCCCGCCGCAACGCATTCAATCGCGGATGCCGTTGCCGTTGGGACCGGCACTTTTGATATGAAAATATGACTTGACGATGGCCTGAGCAACCGGTGCCGCGTTGACGGCGCCGAAGCCGCCGCTCTCGTCCATAAATACGACGACCGCGATCTTGGGATGATCGTACGGAGCGAAGCACACAAACCATGCGTGATTGCGGCCCGAGGGATTATCAACCGTCGGCACATTCTCCGCTGTGCCGGTCTTACCGGCATAATGGAATCCCGGGATGTACACGTTGTGGGCCGTGCCGTAATCGCTCTCGATCGCGCCGAGCATTCCTTGGCGAACGATCGCAAGATCCGTCTCGGAGACAGGGACCTGGCCTTGGTTAATTGCTGGAAAATGTTTGATCGCGCGGCCGTGCTGGTCGCGGATCTCACTCACGAGCTGCGGCGCGTACAGGGTGCCGCCGTTGGCCACCGCGCTCACGACCTTGAGCATTTGAATCGGCGACGCCTCGAGATAGCCTTGACCGATTGAAACACTGACCGTGTCGCCGGCATACCACACGTCCTTGTAGAGGCGCTCCTTCCATTTCGGTGACGGCAACGTTCCTGTCGTTTCGCCTGGAAGATCAACGCCAGTGCGTTTGCCGATCCCGTAGGCTCCCGCGTATTTATCGATGCGGTCGATGCCAAGCTCGTGGCCGAGCTGGTAGAAGAAGACGTCGCACGACTGCGCGATCCCCTGCGTGATCGTCAGCGAGCCGTGGCCGCCCGCGCGGTCATCGTAAAAAACATAGCCGTTGAGGTCGAAGGCGCCGCCGCAGAACCGCGTCGAGTCGGCATTCATGAGCCCGGTCGCAAGCGCCGCTGACGAGGTGATCATCTTAAAGGTTGACCCGGTCGGATATGCCCCGGATATCGCACGATTGAAGAGCGAGCGCAGCGGGTCGTGAAGATACGCTGAGTAACGCTTCTCGCTGATGCCCGCGGCGAAGTCATTGGGATCGATATTCGGTTGGCTCACGAGCGCAAGGATCGCGCCGCTATTCGGGTCTTCGACGATCGCCGACCCTCCGATGCGATGGCCGTTACGTTTTGCGATCGCGCGGATCTGTTCCGCGACGGCTGTCTCAGCGTCTCGCTGCAGCCGCCAATCGATGTTCAGTGCGAGATCGTTCCCAGGCGTAGCAGCAAAATTGCCGACCATCGCGACCGCTTCGCCGGCTGAGTTGACCTTGATGCGCCGGCCTCCACTTCGGCCGCGCAGCCACTGATCGTACGTGTACTCGAGTCCCTCTTTGCCGACGATGTCATTGGCGCCATAGCCCTTGCTCTTGCGTGTCTTGAACTCGCCCTCTGTAATCTGACCGACGTAGCCGAGGAAATGGGAGCCCAGCGTGTGATGCGGATAGTCACGAACGGGAACGAGCTCGACCGACATGCCGGGAAATCGCTCCGACCGCTCTGAGAAGGTGCCGACCTCTGCAGGCGTGAGGTCATCTGCGATGTTAATCGGGCCCAAAGGAATGGCGCTTGCGAGCGAGCTGAAATCGCGGTAGGCCACTCCATTTTGATGCAACAACCGGCGCCAGACGTCGTCGGCCCTGATGCCGAGCAGCTGTGCGAGCTCTGCGATTTCCGCCGTAGGATCTTCGATTTGCATGGGAACGATTTGCACGACGAACGATGGGCGATTCCGCGCGATGACGATGCCGTTGCGATCGAAAAGCACGCCCCGTGGCGCCGTGACCGGGACCGTGCGAAGCTGATTGAGATCGGCTAATCGTCCGAAGAACTCTCCTTGAGCAAGCTGGACGTATATGAGCCGCGCGAAGAGCAGGCCGAGCGCCAAAGCGATGATGACGACAAGCGCAATGATGCGGTGTATTTTTTGTTGGAGCGCGTCGTCGTCGCGTCTGTGAACGAGTGAGCCAGCCACGCGCGCTACCTTCGCATGTTCGACATCGTGCGGAGCACGAGCAGCGTGATCGCGGCAACAACCGCATTCAAGACAACTTGCCACACAAGCTCGTGTGATACGCGATGGAACGAACCACGCACGCCTAGGCCGACTTCACTGACGAGATAGGTGACGATGCCACGGAGCACGGTCGCGCCGGCAACCGCAGATACAAAGACGGGAAGCGAATCCGCAAAGAACCGCACGTTGAGCAGTCCGGCAGAGAACCCCACGAGGGTTGTTGCGAGCACGTTTGCACCGCCACCGCCGAGCGCATCTTCAACGACGCCGACAATGAGCCCGAGTATGCCGCCTGTGCTAATGCCGCAGCGCAATCCCGTCCAGACGAGCAGTACCGTTACGAGACTTATGTGTGCGCCGCGCAGCGAGAGCGGACGTAAAAGCGTTGACTGAATGAGAACCGCGCCGATGGCAAGCACGACCAGAACCCAAAAGCGTGGCGGAACGAATACTTCGGCCTCTTCCGGCCGCACGCGTGGGTGTCGCTGCTCGCCCTCAGGGCGGAAGCGGTCGAGGGCTGCACCCGGTGCAAGTCGGCTCACTTCTTGAGCACCAGGACGTGCGTAAGACCATCGAAGTCTACGGCGGGTACGATCACCGCACTTTGATAGAGCGCGTTGTCCCTTCGGTCGACCTCGCGCACCGTGCCGATGACGATTCCCTCGGGGTAAATTTGACCCTTACCCGTAATCACGGTGTCGCCGAAACGCACTTTGACGTCTTGGCCGATGTACTTCATGCGAATGTGCTGCCAGGTTCCAGTTACAATACCCCAGGTGCGCGTGCCGCGCAGATATGCCGGCACGTTGCTGGAGGGATCGATGACGAGCAGGACGTGAGCGTCGTGCGCACCGGCATCGATGACGTGTCCGACCAGACCGTCGCCATTGATGACCACAGCGTCGCGAATCACGCCGTCGCGCCAACCACGGTCGATAGAGATCTCGCGCCGCGAGCCTTCCGGTGCGTAGCCGACAACCGACGCCGCCACAGTGTGCACCGCCATCGTTTGCGCCAGTCCGAGCATGCGACGCAGCTGCATGTTTTCAGCAGCACGTTCCTTGAGCCGCTCGTTGGTCGCGGCGAGCTGCTGCACTTTGCGCTCGAGCGCGGTGTTTTCGGCCGCCATTGAACCCGAATGCGCGAGCGTGTGGAATTCAATGGCAACAGCGGATGCAGTTTGCGTAACCACGTCTTCCACGGGTACGATGACCGTGTTGACAATTTGGTCGCTGAAGCTGCGCTCGCTTCGGCGGGCGGCATCGAGCTCGACGAGCATGACAACGGACGCCAGGATGATTAGCGTGACGAAGACGAGGAGTTTTCTCTCATCCCAAAACGAAGTGATCGCCACCACCTACCGATCAATGACTGCGGCGTCGGAAACAACGCAGCGAAGAGCTTCCTATCGTGGAGAATCTCCGCAGCGCCGAGCGCGACGCAAAGCATCGGTTGTTCGGCAACTCGGACGGGTATGCTCGTGATGAGCTGGAGCGTTTCTGCAAGGCCTGCAATCCCAGCGCCGCCACCTGCCAGCACAATGCCGTTCTCCGAAAGGTCGCGAACCAATTCGGGCGGCGTCTGCTCGAGGATCGAGCGAACGACGTCGACGATCTGGCCGAGCGGCTCCGCCATCGCGGCGCCGACATCTTCCTCGCGTACCTCGAGCGTTCCCGGCCGCAGCGCGCGGGCGTCTTGCCCCATCACTTTAACCGCGCTTCTGCCACGCGGGCGACCGTAATAGCCGAGAGCGATCTTGAGCGACTCCGCGGTCCGTTCGCCGATGTGGAAACCGCGGGTCGCACGAATATAGGAGATGATCGCGTCATCGAGGTGGTCGCCGCCAAGCTTAAGCGAGCGCGCCGCCACCATGCCGCCGAGGGAGATGACTGCAAGTTCGGTCGTGCCGCCGCCGATGTCGACGATCATGCTGCCCCGCGGCTCCATGACTGGCAGCCCCGCGCCAACGGCTGATGCGAGGGCTTGCGGCACAAAATATACACGGCCGGCGCCGGCTCCATGAGCGGCTTCCTTCACCGCTTTTTTCTCAACTTCGGTCGCCAAACCGGGGATGCCCACGATGACGCGCGGGGGGACGAGCGAGCGGCCACGCATGGCCCGTCCGAGAAATTGGCTGACGAGCGCTTCAGTGTAGCGGTAGTTGGAAACAACACCGTTGCGTAATGGACGGATCACCGTAATGGAGCGCGGCGTGCGGCCCACCATTTGTTTTGCGCCCTCACCAACGGTAACGACTTCACCTGTATCGGTGTCGATGGCGACGACAGTCGGCTCGGTAAAACGCACGCCATACCCTCGAACGTGCACGGGCGTGTTTGCAGTTCCGAGATCGATGCTGATCTCGGGAGCTATCCCCGCATAGAGCCGTTCAAATAAAATCATGCCCACACATCATAGCCGAGATCGCGCAAGGCTGTACCCACGCGCGCGAGCGGCAAACCCATGACGGTGTAAAAGTCGCCGGCGATCGACGACACCAGCATGCCGGCACGACCCTGTATGCCGTACGCACCCGCTTTGTCAAGCGGATCGCCCGTTGCGACGTAGGCTGCGATCTCTGAGTCGGTGAGGGTCGCAAAATGCACTGCGGTAGATTCAACGCCGCTCTCGCATACTTTGGTCGTGCGGTCGACGACGGCGAAACCGGTGTACACACGGTGCTCGCGGCCGGAGAGTTTGCGCAGCATGGCCGCTGCTTCGTGAGCATCGCGCGGTTTGCCCAATAACTCCCCATTGATTTGAACGACCGTGTCAGCGGCAATGAGTACGGGCGGCCCATTTTCGGCTGCCTGCACAGCTTTTCCGAGCGCGTGGCGCAGGGCAATCTCACCTCCGTCACGGGTTTCGAGCGCGGTGGATTCCTCAACGTACGCGCTGGGCACGACGACGACTCGCAGTCCAAGACCTTCGAGCAGCAGCCTACGGCGTGGCGACTGAGACGCGAGACTGACTTCGCGCAACGATCGTGACTGCGCGGGCTTACTCATAGACATGACCGCCGACTTCGACAAAGCCGGGTGCATGGCGCAAGCGCGGATCGCGGTGCGTGTAGTGGAGCAGCGGTCCGCGTTCGTTAAACGCGAGTTCTCCCTTGACGACGACACGATCGCCAACGTGCAAGGTCGGCGCTTGGCCCACGGAAATGTTGTCAGTCACGTAGAGAGGCACGTTTGATTCGTTCGCGCGCACGTCGACAATGAACCGCTCGTGAAGGCCACTTGGGCCGTTGCTATTGGGAAGTACGCGCACGACCGTGCCCTCGACGACTTCTTCGGATCCCGCGCGGTGCGCAGCTATGTCTGTCAAGACGCGGCTGTTATCTGCAGAAGGTGGAGCGGTCGAGCATGCGACTAGCGTTGCGGATAGGGTCAAGGCAAGCGTCAGCAAGCATTTGCGACGCTGCCTGTGATGCAGATCACTGAGACCGGACAGACCACTATAACTGCGGATGGAGTCGACCGCCAGTTCGGAGTTGTCGTTTAGTCGGCGATCGACTATAGTAGTGGATGGCAACGTCTTCGTTGCTCCTCCGTATGAATAATTTCCGATCTGACGATTTCTTTTCTCGCGATCTGCACGAGGCGCTCACCTCTGGCCCTCGCTTGCGCCGGCTGGTCCGCGCCGCCGGCAATATTCGCATTTTACTGCTCGGATTGCCTAGCCGGCCGGGCATGCGCAAGGTGACTCGTCCGGTGGCAACCGGCACGTTTTCGTATCCCGCGTTCGGTACCAACTAACGTAACAGTCGACCTCGTGTCGACCGAACTTCCTTCGCGCTTTCGACGGTGCTAACCCGCACCGTCTTTTTTATACAGTGACTTGTCTTCGATGTAGCGTGCCACTGGGTCCGGCACAAGATAACGGATCGGCTTCCCCTGCGCAACACGTTGGCGAATGACCGTCGACGACACGTCAACAAGCGGCAGATTTAAGAGCACGAAGCGATGCGCGAGATCGTCTGGCAGGGTAGCAAGCGTCGGCGCGAGGCGTGACGCATCCGTACCTTCACGCGCAACGACGTAGAAGCGTTGCAGATTGTGCGCCACTTCTTCAAGACGGCGCCACGGCGTATCGACGAGCGAGTCAGCACCCGCAATAAAGTAAAACTCAGCGTGAGGATAGGCTTGCCGCAGCAATGGCATGGTGTCTGCGGTGTAGACCGGTCCAGGCTGGCGAATCGCCGTTTCGTTGAGTGCAAAGCGAGGATCTCCCTCGATGGCGAGGGCAACCATTTCGCGACGATCCTGAGGTGGCGCGTGAACGGTTCGATGCGCCGGATCACCGACCGGTAAAAAGAGCACTCGCTCGAGCCCGGCTTCGCTTGCAACTGCGCTTGCGACGAAGAGATGCCCAATGTGGATCGGATCGAAGGCACCACCAAAGATGCCGACGCGGTCGGCTTTCATTTACAGTACGATCTCTGCCTCACCGACGCGAATCCGATCGCCGGGTTTGGCGCCGGCTTTCTCGAGTTTTCGTCGCGCGCCCGTGCGCACGAGCGCGCGCTGAAAATAAACCTGCCCTTCATCCGTGCCAAGATCTGTCATCGCAGCCACTCGCTCGATCTTACTGCCGCTCACGCGAAAGGCACGGCGGCCTTCTTTGCTTACCATCACTGAGGCATCTGCCGGTTTTGGTCGCGGCCGCAGGACGACTTCTCCCTGCGTCTCGTCAACTTTTGCGCGTGCTTCTCGAACAGCGTTATAAACCGCGCCCATGAGTTCTTTGATGCCTGCCGCCGTCGCCGCAGAAATGCCATATACCGTATTGCCCACCGCCTTGCGCACCGCGGCCAGGGTCTTCTCGGCGCTGGGCAAGTCTTGCTTCGAAACTGCGACGATTCGTCGCACCCGGAGCAGGCGTGGATTCCAGGCGCGCAGCTCGCCTTCGATCATCCTCAACTGTTTCACGGCTTCTGCGGAAGGGGCGGCGCCGTCGATCAGGTGGATCAGCACGCGCGTACGCTCAACGTGTCTGAGAAACTGATCGCCTAGCCCCGCACCTTTGCTTGCTCCTTCAATGAGGCCGGGAACATCGACGAGGACAAAGTGGGCGTCAATATCGACGTTGACGACACCTAACTGCGGCTCGAGTGTGGTGAACGGATAATCTGCGATCTTCGGACGCGCTGCCGACACAGACGCGAGCAGCGTCGACTTACCAGCATTTGGTGCGCCGACTATACCCGCGTCGGCGAGTAGCTTGAGCTGCAAATCGAGATTGTGCTCTTCGCCTTTTTCACCGCGTTGCGCAAATCGCGGCGCTTGCTTTATTGCCGTTGCAAAGTGCTGGTTGCCCAAACCGCCGCGACCGCCGCGCGCGATCATGAAGCGCTCTCCCGCCTGGCTGAGATCGGCGAGCAGCTTGCCGTCTTCATACACAAGCGTGCCCAAAGGAACCGGAATGACGATGTCGTCTCCGGCTTTACCGTGGCAATTTTGACCGCCGCCGTGACCACCACTGACCGCTGTAAAACGTTTCTTGTGACGGAATTCACTCAAGGTCGTACGCTGCGGATCGGCAAGCAGGAAAACTGAGCCGCCACGTCCGCCATCGCCGCCGTCTGGACCACCGCGCGGCACGTACTTCTCGCGACGAAACGAAACAACACCGTTACCTCCGCTGCCACCGCGAGCCGTTATGTGTGCCTGATCGATAAACATAGGATGCTACTCAAACGAAACGGACCGACACAACAGCCGGCCCGACGTTTACCACCCAGAGTGCTACGGTGCGAGTTAGGACTTCGCGCCGACGAGTTCAGCTGTTACGACCTTGACGGTCTGTTGATCGCGTCCACGCCGTGCAAATTCCACGACGCCGTCCGTGAGTGCAAAGAGTGTATTGTCTTTGCCCATGCCGACGTTCGTGCCGGGATAATATTGCGTGCCGCGCTGCCGAAGGATAATGTTGCCTGCGATGACGCGCTCGCCGCCGAATTTCTTGACACCCAGACGCTTACTTTGAGAGTCTCGGCCGTTACGCGAGGATCCAAGGCCCTTTTTATGCGCGAAGCGCTGTAGATTAATGATGAACGACAAGATAAATCAACTCCTGATTCAGTGAAAAACCGCTATTTGGCGCCCCGGTAGTATATCAAAAGGTCCGTAACGCGGTCAAATACAAGCGGGCCCACGAAGTGGGACATGCCCACTCCTGCTTCTTGCACCTATTTGTACGTGCGGAAGACGAGCTTGACGCGCGTGCCGATCATGACCGTGCGATCAGTTGGCAGCTGCAAACGATCGTTGTAGGTTGCCAACTCACCCGCGTTGAGCTGAGCGCCCTGCTCGCACTGTTGCTCTGCCATAAGCGGATACGCAACTGCTAAGAGTAGCCGGCGCAGTCGGCGCCGCACCTGATGCGCGTTATCGACCGCTGCTTCCATCGCCGCTCGTGTTGACGCAGTGTATACGCTATCACAGTTGCTTATCGCAGGTGACGTATTGTATCGCATTTCGATCGGCAGCGCTCCGTACACTTTGCGGAGCATGCGGACGAGCCGATTAACGGCGGCCTTATCGTATGTCTTCAAAAGCAGCTCATACGCCGCCGGCAACTGTCCAACACCTTCCGCTTGACCCGCTGCGTCAGCGACGTTGGGTTGTTCACGCAGCATGGCTGCAACGGCCAAAGGATCGGCAACCTTTTGGCCCGAGCTTTGATTCGAGTCGATCGCATCGATGGTAACGTCGACGCGAAGTAAATCTGCAGTGAATGTTTTCGAGATCTGGCCCAACCCGATGACAGTCGTAGCATCGTCATGAACGACGATCGGTACCGGATCGGGCGCTGGAGTGCGGCGATATCCGGCGAAGGGGCTTGATCGCGGGGCGGGCATCATGCCGGACGTTACGTGACCCGAGGGTTCAGGCGTCGGAGTCGGAAGCCGTCGCCAGTTCGCCGAATTTTCACCGGTCATCGTCATTGCGACGCCAACTGGAACCAGCGTATCGTGGCCTTCCCAGTTGTTATTTGGATAGAGTGTGACGAGCGAGAGGTAGCGGATGTCGACGCCCAAAGCCCGCGCCAACAGTCGGGCGCGCTGCGTCGCGCGGACAACCCCTACTGCCTCGGAATCATATCCGAACCGTTGGCAGCGCTCTTTTTTCAATCCGACCAGAGCAAAGATCTCGGGCCTGTCGGCGGCGATGGTCAAATACTCCGAGGGCGGCCCGATATATTCCCAACGACCGCCAAAATATTCGCCGGTCGCCGGCACGATGCCAAAGGGCTGCGGGATGTACGCGATCGGCCGCGCGCCGACAAAGGCGCTGCTATTTGTGTCGTCGCCGTTGAGCCCATGCGCGCCGTCTAAGGGATCCGCATTCAGGAACCGAGCGACAGCATCTGCGTCATGGGTTTGCGTCGGAGCAATGACGACCGGCCTGTTATCACGCAGGCCGTCGACCCGAAACGTAGCGTTGGGGTCAGGCACGAACGCATAGGTGAACTCGGGAGTGACAATGGGCGGTAGCTGCTGAGTCTTAGTGTCAAGGATAAGCCTGATGGCCACGCGCTCGGTGCACGGGTCAGAGACCGCCTCGCATCCCGGCAAGCCGACATGAACCGTAAAGCTGTGTCCAGCCTCGATCCAGAATGGCAACATCGGATGACTGATCGACTTTACCCAGATGTCCTCACGCTGGCTGCCGTTGGGCTCCCGTATGAGAAAGGCTCCTCCTATCGGGCTGTAGCCGATCTCATTCGTCGTGGTGTTCTGGATTGTGAGAGTTCCGCTGGCAGATTCTGTCGATAGAAACTGGGGATGGTCGAGCTGAAAGGTCACGCGTGGAGTGCTACCCACATCGTCCGACGTCGCAGGTGAGTTCATTGTCGCAACGGCAAGGAGCGCGAGCAGAACAATGGTAAGAGCGGCGCTCTTTAAAGCCGTTGGTTGGAAAGTCAACATAGCGGACCTACCATAAGAGTACTTCCTACCGTTTGCGAGCGGAACGAGCGCCGCTGCGCACCGCGGCTAGCACGACGACGATAATAATGAGCGTGAGGACAAAGAGTGCCGCGAGCATGGCTGCGATATACGGGTGCAAGAACGCAAGCACAATGCCGAAAATTGCGGTTGCGTCCTCGCCTGCACTGATCGGCGCATTCGCCAGAGCAAACGTGGTGGCCGTGGATGCGGCACGAGCAGCTGCAGACGAGCTGTGCACGATGAGAGAGTTAACCGCACCGAGCGTCATAAGCGTATAGAGCGTCCCGGCATTGTCCGTGTGAATCGTGCCGCCGACGAGAATCGCGCCTGCAAGAGGCCGAGCAGCAAACGATACCGCGTGCAGCGCATGATCAACAGCAGGCACCTTGTCGGCGATCAGTTCAACGAGCGCAAAAATACCGAGAATGATCGTGGCAGTGTCCGACGCGAGCCATGCGAAGGCGCCGCTCGGGTGAATCCAGTGATAGTGCGCGGCAACCGAGGCCGCGAAGAGCGTCAGAAAACCGCGCAGGCCAGCGGTGGTGGTCAGCGCATATGCGAGCGCGTATTGCCCGGTGGCGTCCATAATCAGATATACCCGCGAATCAAAGTCTTGGTTTCAATGCAAATTTCGTTGCGACGCATAACAACCCCGCCATAAAAGAAAGCGGGGCGATCCTGCGATCGCCCCCGAGCGAGGGGTCATCTTTCCTAGGTTAGTGGGTGCTATCGTATTGGATCGCGTCTTTGAGCATCTCGCGACCAGAAGCGAGCAGTCTCAGAGCTGCGACGCGGTGTCCACCGTAGTCGCCGTTGTCGCGCTGGAGGACGTCCATTATGTGTTCGATGTTGCGCCGAACGACATTGAGATTGATGTCGCTAGCGCATTCACCGCGCAAGTAGACCATCTCGGCGTCAGGTCGCGCAAAGGCGCTCGTGCGCATGAGATTCTCATGGCCCGTGTCAAACCGCAAGCCCAGCGTTAGTTGTTCGCGGGCCTGTTGGAAGAGAGCGATTGCCCGCACGCGATAACCGCCGTAGTCGTGGCGATCGCGTTGCAGCATGTCGATATTTTCTTCAACCCGACGGCGCGCCCACCGCAGGTTGCTGTCGCTTTGGTTGCCGGTAACAGCGATGGCGTACGAGCCGTTGGGAGCGGCCATAACTTGCGCCGTTCCTGCCAAACTTATCAACACACCCGAAAGCACTGCCAGCAATTGAATACACCGTTTCATTTATTTGAGACTCCTCCGTAATGATTGCGAAGGGCTAAGCGCCCTTCTATGACTGGACAACGGCTCGGCGGCCACCATGCATTGCGGCGCTGCATGAGCGTTCAGTGAGAAATAGCAACCTGACGAGATTAGTACTTGACGCTTACGAAGAAGGTGTACTCGCGCGGCGGGCCGCTCAATTCCTTTTCATACGGAAGGCCACTGTAATTGTATTGAAACGGTTCGCATGCGAACTTTTGGCCTGGCGCGCACGCGTTTGTATTCACGCCGGATGGAGACCCGAAATTGCCGAAGCCGTTAAACCCGTAAAAGGGATTGGCCGGGATGCGCGTTGGCGAGTAGTCGCCGAAGAGGTTGCCCGCGCGAACGCCGACTTGTGTATTATGTGATCCATTGCCGATGTCGTGCGACAGGGTGAGGTTGACAATCGTGGTGGCGGGACTGCGCAGGGTGCCTGGGTCGTCCCCCTCCGGCGTTCCTCTTGAGGCAACGATATTCGGCGCGGACGGCGTTCCCGGATTCGACGGGTTCGTCGCATAGTAAGACGCGCCCAGATTCCCCCCGTTGACGAGGTCGGTATTAGGCACCTGGATGGGAACGCCATTGGGATCGAACACAAAGGTTTTTTTGCCCACACCATACGGATAACCGGCGTCGTACGAAATGGTTGTTGCTGCGTGAAAACCCGAGCGCGCGTTATACACGAGATTCAACGTGCCGACAACGGGCGACACATAGGTGACATGGAACAAATGACCGGCGGCCAGCGCGGCGTTATTGACTGTTGGGAAAAAATCGCTATCGTAATTCGCAAGCGTGTTATCGTAAGTCATGTCGAGCAAGCCTGAAAATCCATAGCGGGCATTGCGTTGCAGGGCAAACTCGACGCCCGTGTTTTGGTTGATGCCGGCATTTTCTTCCTTGAGCGGTCCGAATACCGGAGTCCCACTATGCAATAGGAATAACAGCGGCTGATTACCGACGACGTAATTGAAGCCTTTGCGGTAATATGGTGTAATGCGCAACTCAATGCCCTGTCCGAAATCATGCTCGATGGAGAAGTCGTAGTTGACTGCGGTCTGCGGCAATACGGGTGTGTACTGCGCAAAATTGTTTGTATTGAGATCGATGATCGCTTGCTGATAGAGATTTGTGACGTTGTTGCAGCTTGTATTCCCGTGCGCGGGGTCTGCGCCGTTGACGCACGTTGGGCTATAACCGGGGAGCGTGACAAAGCAGCCGCTAGCGAGACTGCAATTTTGCAACGCGGGATTAACCTGATAGGTGTTCTCGACAGCAGAGAGTGGCACAAATTCAATATTTTCGCCAAATGAGAATCGCAAGGAGTCGCGCGGGCCGACCTCCCAGCTCGCAGCAAGTCGAGGGGAGGTTTGCGAGGGCTGCGTGACGTTGGTACCGATCGCTTTCCCCGGGATTGTAACGACATTGCACGGGGTCGTCGCAGGCGGGGCGCCGCAGTTTGCGGGGGTCGTGTCATCAATAAAGTACGTGGTGTTGAGGACGCCGGCGTTAGGAGGCAGCGGAATCGATTCTTTGTCCCAGCGCAGCCCTAGGGTGACCGTGAGGCGTTCGTTGGGTTGCCAGCGGTCTTTGAGCCAGACGTCCCAGCGATGTAGAGGATCATTGGTATAGGAAAAATCGTTGATAAACGTCGTCAGTGGTGCGTGACCAGGATCCGTCGGCAGAGTCGTCGTGGTGGCGCCGGCAGCATTCAAGGCAGCATTAAACGGCGCGATATAACAACCACCGGCCTGTTGATTGCCAAGCGTGTTAGCCGCGCTCGCACATCCGAGGCTTTCGAGTGGTTCGTCGAACGGTTCAAAGCTGGGAAACGCAGCAAAGAATCGGTTGTTGAAATATGACCCGTCACCGCCAAAGCCGATTTCGTTTTTGCTGCTGATTTGATTGCTGTAGTCGAAAGCCTCGCCCAGGTTTGTCGTCTGCAGGTCCTCGTAAAAGTCCGAGAACGAACCCACGTCGTAAGGATACCAAAAGATTAGATTCTCCGTAGTCTTGAATAATCGCACTTCGGCAAAGCTTGACGGCGTCAGCTGACGCTTGAAGTTGAGTTTGTCGATGACCGAATTAAACGTCTGCGTATCGGCGATGTTGACGTTCTGCTGATAGCCGACTTGGCCTGGGAACAGCGTGAGGTAATTACTTTCGAGAACGGCTGGATTACAGGGCGGGAAGGGCGGACTGAATGAAGCGGTGCACAGACCAAACGGGTCACTGGAGAACTGCACGTTGCCGTTATTCGATGCGTACGGAGCGACTGGTGGAAACGCCAGGTAGTTAAAGGTGAAGGTCTGACCGCTTTCGTTCGTAAGGAACTGCAACTCGTTCTTATTCTCATCGCCGAAATGATAAAAGAGGTTGATGACTTCATCGTTGAGCGTTGAAAAAACCGTGTTGCCGACCTCGAGCGGCACAAGCGTCGCCCGGTCGCCGTAGTCGCTTGCGTCGCGCTGACCGCCATATGACAGGTAATAGCTGAAGCGGTTGTTTGGCGTTGCGCTCCCGTAGTCGAAAGTGATCTCATGGCCGTATGTTGGCGAAATGACTCGAAGGGTGGCCTGGCCTTCGGCGGGATATGTGCCGCGCCTGATGACCTCATTGATAACGCCGGAGTTCGTGTTGCCGTTGCTGACGTCGTAGCCGCCCGTCGAGAGCTGGACGCTGCGCGCTCCGTTCAACGACACAGCGTTGAGGAATTGGCCCGTGACTGCATCCGTATTGTCGACGCCGTCGAGCTGGTACCCGATGTCGTTCTCGGCACCCGCGCGTATAGTAGGATAACCGAAGTTGTCGGTCGTGACGCCGGGCAGTGAATTGAATGCTTGAAAACCGTTGAGGTCCTGCGGCGTGCCGTTAATGTCAGCGAGCCGCTGTTGGTTGACGACATATGTATCCGCGGTTACGGTTGGCTGGACAAGTGACGTGGTACCGCGCACGGTTATCCGACCGAGCGACTTGGGCCCGGTTGACAGATGGGCGTTTAAGCGGTACGGCTGGTCCTGGACAACCGTGATCCCTGGAAGGGTCTGCGTTTGGAAACCGTCCTTTGAAAAGGTCACGACATATGTGTCTAGCGGCAAACCGTTGAGCGAGTAAAACCCATTCGCAGCAGATGCGGTGGTGAAGTGTCCCGAGGGCGCCGCAACGGTTATGGTAACCCCAGCTATCGCATGTCCGACATCATCCGTAACGGTGCCAAGAATTGATCCGGTTGTGCCGGCACGTGAAGGCATAAGACACACAGCGATTAGCATGACGCCGAAGACCGCGATAACGAAATGACGCCCAATCAATCTACTCATCAACCTGCCCATCCGTGAAGCGGTGAAAAAATAAAAACGTGTGCGGACATGAAAATTTTCAAACGCGTATCCAACATAATGCGCTTTGACGGCGGCCCTTCGGGAGGCCGCTTTGCGATTCATGCTGTTTTTTCAGGTCAGCGCATGTAGCGGTCAAACCAGCCCAACCAGTGGCGATACATGTCTTCGAACGATACCGGGTCAGTGGGGACGTGCTCGTTGGATGTAAATGCCACGAACTTGGTTGGCACTCCGCGGTCACGCAATGCGTGGAAGAGCTCGTACGAATGAGTAACGGGGACGCTTGTGTCACCGATGCTCGACATGATAAGCGTCGGCGTCGAAATATTCCAGGCGTATGTAATCGGCGATTGATCCACATATAACTGATGGCTAGTCTTCGATGCCCACAGAGGACCGCCGTAAAAATAGCCGTTGATAATGTTGTAGCTGCCAATCGCGTAGTCAACAGGAAGATCAGTTGGCGCCGCACCCGCTACAGCTGCCTTCCAGGCGTGGTGTCCGATCAGCCACGCCGTCAGCAAACCTCCATAGGACCATCCGGAAACGCCGATCCTGGACTCATCCACAAAACCGCGCTGCTCGACGGCGCCAATGCCCGCCATAATATCGCGGCTCGGTCCGTCAACCGTGTCGCCAACAATCGCCGTTTCGAAGGTGCTTCCCATGTTGTCGCTGCCTCGATAATTTGGCTCAAACACGACGAAGCCGCGGGCTGCAAGTAATTGCGTCAGCCCAGGATAGTCCGTAGTAAACGCTTCTTGCGACGCATATTGCGGCCAGCCGTGAATCTGCAGTATCAGCGGGTACTTCTTACCCGTCACAAAGTCAGGAGGAAGCGTGAGTACGCCGTTCTCGTCAAAGTCGTCATTGCGCCATTGGATGTGTGTGACTGCGCCCAAGTGCAAGGCCTCAAAGTAGCTGTTGAAGTGTGTGAGGCGGCGCGGCGAGCTGTGTGCCGAATGCAAGACGTAGAGTTCGGTCGGAATCTTTGGGCCTGACGCAATGAATGCAATCGCGCCTGTGCGGCTGACGGTTGCTGCGCTTGCGTTGAGGTCGCCAAGATCAAGCTGATGCACAGCTCCATCGAGTGAGGCGAGCCACATCCTCTCGCGCGTTCGGTCATGTGCGAGAATAAGCAGCGTCTTGCTGTCGGGCATCCAGCGAACGACCCATGGCGAGCGATCAAGATTGCGCGTCACCTCCAGGCCGTTAGACGAGCTGTAAGGGTCAGCCACAAAGATACTGCTCGCGGCAAGCGGCTTGCCCTCATGGGGGTACCAGTAGGCGATGCGAGTGCGGTCGGGCGAGGTGTCACACCCAGCCTCGAGTCGGTGGTGGCGAGTCAGCGCCCGTTCTCGGCCCGTCGACAGGTCGCGGATCTCCATGACCGCTTTATCCCAGTGCGTGGCGTAGGCGTCAGGGGCCTTCGTGTATGCGATAGACCGGCCGCTGCCGATCCAGCAGAAAAATTGGTCCGGGAAATGCTGAGGGACGATAAGCGCATCGAGGTACGGCTGCGAAAGAGACAATGAGCCTGACGGGACGATCGAGGTGCCGGTAGTCAAAGGTGCAGGCGCGCTGCCGTCGGTTCGTACGAGCCACAGGTGTGACGGCAACGGCGGCGCCGCTGCGCGGTAATCGTTGTCACCGACTTCAAAGCTCGTGTTGAATTGGGCGCGCCCGCGCGGCGCCGGCGGCGAGTCTTCGGTGGCAAACGCGATGGCATTGCCATCGGGTCGCCACGCAAACTCTTCCACACCCTCGGCTGCATTCGTCAGTCTCTGCACGTGTGTGCCGAAGGGAGAGATAATGTAAAGCTGTTTAGCCTCACCGTCAGCACCGGCAAGATACGCGAGCCGGTCGCCACCGGGAGACCAACGAACAAATGCAATATCGGTCTGAGGTACGGGAAGCGTGTGCATCGCGCCACCCGCAACGTCAAACAACACGATCTGCACAGGAGTCGAGTTGTGGTCGAAATCGTCGTGGCTCACAAGCAAAGCGACGCGCGAGCCATCGGGCGAGATCTGCGGATCCGCGAGCGTCACCTCTTTGCGGAGATCAGCCAGGGTAAGCGTACGCGCGTCGGATGAGCCACTGACTGAAAAGCAAAAACCGGCTGCCACGCCGGTGATCAAAAATATATGCAACAAGAACTTCATAGGCCGCAAGTACGGTTGTCAGCCGTTTAGCGCCTGCAGCACACTTCGAGCTTGTTGCCGTCCGGGTCTTCAAAGAAAACCGCGTAGTAAGGTTGCCGGTAAACTTCTTCTGGTCCAGAAATCTCTTTGCCGCCGGCGCGCCGCACGATCGCTGCGATGCAGTCAACGTCCTTGCGTGTGGCCGCGGCGAACGCTATGCGCACGAGGCTCGGCGTGCTTGTGACAGCTTGTACTAAACTGAAAAAAGGCATCCGCCTGTCTTCGTGCCAGTAATCCCGGATGCGGTCACTGCGGCGGATGATGCGCAGCCCGAGAGCGGGCATGAGCGCATCATAGAACTTCGAGACTTTGCGCAAGTTGCGGACGCGGAAATCGATATGGTCGTACGTAGCGATCTCCCCCATCACTAGATGCGCACGCCCCATCCGCCAAACAGTTCTGCAATAACCCCCTGAGGCACGTGGACGAGGGTCGTCCGCGACTGCGCCAACAGTTCGCTTGAGGCGCTTCACTTACGATTGCTGCTCGCTCTACCAACATCATCATTTTATCTCGACTTTCCGGCCGCCCGAGGCGGCAACTTATGTAACCTGCTATTACTCTACATCAGTTATCGTAACCTGTCAATAAGTTTAGATAGTTATTAAATGTGCCGTATTACGGGACCATAGGTATTGATGGTAACCGCCTTGAGTACTATAATGGTTTAAGAAATATGACATCTACCGCCGAGAAAGCCGCTGCGCCACCCCCACCCCAGCGCGAGCCCGCGCCTGGTGAGCTCGCCCTCGTGCAAGACTTCATAAATGCTTGGGACCTGCAGGGCGTCGATCGGCACTCAAAACCTAAGCTACTCGAAGAGTGGCTTAACGAACATGGCCTGCTGAACAGCAAGGGGCGGGTCACCGAGGGCGATCTGCGCCACGCGGTTGAAGTGCGTGAAGCGCTCCGCGATGTGCTTTCGGCCAACTATGGAGAGCCCGTCCGAAAAGACGCGGTCGAGACGTTGAGCCGGGCCGCTCGCAGCGCCCAATTGGTTGTCCACTTCGAAGGCAGCGGCGGCGCAAATCTCGAGCCCGCCGCCTCAGGGGTGGATGCTGCACTCGGGAAGATCCTCGCCATAGCTTTCCGGGCGATGCTGGATGGCACGTGGCAGCGGCTTAAAGTCTGTCGTGACGATACATGTCGCTGGGCGTTTTACGACCGCTCTAAGAACCGCTCGGGAAGCTGGTGCTTGATGTCCGTATGCGGGAACCGCTGCAAGGCACGCAAGCACCGGGCAGCACGGACTTAAGCCGCAGCTAGGCCTCGCTCGAGATCGGCGATGATATCGGCGGGGTCCTCGATTCCCACCGACAGCCGCAAGAAACCGTCATGGATGCCGAGATCGGCGCGCTGCTCGGGCGTCAGCGAGCGGTGCGATGAGGTGGCCGGGTGCGAGAGGGTCGTCGCAACGCCGCCAAACGTTAACACAAGCTTTATCTGGTCGAGTGCAGCAAGCATCCGGTCTACAGCGGCACGGTCTGGCGCTATCTCAAATGAGACAACCGATCCAAACCCCGAACCCAGCGTTCGCAGAGCAGCCGCGTGAGATGTGTCGCTCTGCAGACCGGGATAATGGGCGGACGTCACCTTTTTCTGCTGAGCAAGCCACTGGGCGACGAGCAGCGCGTTTGCACTCGAGCGTGCCAGCCGCACATCGAGGGTGGCGATCGAACGGACCGCGAGCCAGGTTTCCAGCACAGCCGAAATAAGTCCAAAACGCGACGCGAGCATTCGCATCGGCTCCACTAACGCGCGGCTTCCTGTGACGCATCCAAGCACAAGGTCATGATGACCGCCCATAAATTTGGTGAGGCTTTCGATAACGATGTCAGCGCCCAATTGCGCCGGGCGGCAATGATACGGTGTTGCAAGGGTGTTGTCGACCACGAGCAGCGCATCGCGCTTGTGTGCGAACTCGGCGATAGCGTGCAGATCGGCGACGCGCACGCGCGGGTTCGAAATTGTTTCTACTACAAAAAGTCGCTGCGGCAATTTGAGCGTCGAGTCTAAGATGTCGAGATCGATGAAGTCGACCGCCTCGGTCTGCACGCCAAACTTGAGCAAGTCGCCGAGCAGGCGTGACGTGTTCCCGTAGAGGTCGCGCGCCGCCACGACCCTCGCTCCCGCTTCCGCGTGATGCAGCAAAGCCACGGCAACGGCAGCCGCTCCAGAGGTCGTTACGACGGCGGCTTCAGTACCGTGGAGCGAGCAAATAAGCGCCTCAAGAGCTTCATGATTGGGCACGCCCGAACCACCATAGATCGTGCCGGGGAGGCGGCCTTCATAGACCGCGTCGACCTCGTCGAGCGAACGAAAAACCCAACCGGCTGCTTGGTAAATCGGAAGCACCGCGGGTGCGTTGGCTCGCGCGCGAGCGCGTGCGTCCGCAACTACTCGCGAAGCAAAAGTGCGCTCTGCCATGATGTCCTCCAAATAAAATAAAGAAGGGGTGCTGCGTCATTGGCAGCTCCCCCTTTTTGGAATCTGTTCAACCGAGAATTAACTCGTGGTTATTTCTTCTTCTTCGCCTTCTTAGCAGCTTTCTTCTTTGCCACGATTAACAGGTCACCTCCCATCTGGTCTTCCGGGGCGCGCGGGGCGTTGCTGTACGCCTCTTTTTCTTCACCTACCCGTCGATGCGGAGCGTCGACGGTTATCGTACGTCACCGGAGGGTGCGGGAACTTCGAAGAAGATCCTCGCGCGGAAGTTCGGTTACGAGCACTCCCTTCCTTTCATCATCGGCAGCGAAGAACAAAAAGTTATCCTCAGGTAAGCTCGAAAAATTTCGCGGGAGGGGTCGCGAGCGAGGTCGCGACGACGCAAATGACCGCGTATGACTCGCTTTTACGCACATCGCGCGCTCGACGAGCTCCCTACGTATGAGCGTTGACGACGCGCGGCGTCGCCGACGTTAACGGACCTGAAGGTCCGTTGCTACAACTGTCGATTCCATCTGCGGCCGGTTGCTCGCCGTCTTCTTACATTATATATCCGCGTGAGACGACAAAGGGCGCACGAGCGACGTCTGACGAAGATTCCCACAGCATGAACAACTCGAGGCGAGTGGTGATTACCGGGCTCGGGGCTATCACGCCGCTTGGTAACTCTGTGCCGGAGTTCTGGTCGAATGTCGTCCGCGGGCGCAGTGGTGTCGGTCACATCAGCCTCTTCGATGCCTCACCTCTTGCCACGCGACTCGCGGCTGAGGTTCGTAACTTTGATCCAGCGGAAGTTATCGGCAAGAAGGACGCGCGTAAGATGGATCGCTTCGCGCAGTTCGCCTATGTCGCGGCGGTCGAAGCGGTTGCAGACTCGGGGTTGCAAATCACAGACGAAAACCGCGACAATATCGGGGTCATTATGGGGTCCGGCATTGGCGGCATTACGACCATCGAGGCGCAGACGAAGGTCATGAACGAGCAAGGGCCGGACCGGCTCTCGCCGTTTTTTATTCCCATGCTCATCAGCAATATTGCCCCCGGCCTCATTGCATTGAAGCTTGGCGTCCGCGGGCCGTCGCAGACTGCCGTTTCCGCGTGTGCGTCCTCTAACAATGCGCTCGGCGATGCCATGCGTACCATTCAGCATGGGCAAGCGGATATCGTCATTTCTGGCGGCTCGGAAGCACCGATCACGCCGCTCGCGGTCGGCGGCTTCTGCGCCATGCGCGCCCTTTCGACGCGCAACGACGATCCAAAATCGGCCAGCCGGCCCTTCGACAAAACCCGCGATGGATTTGTCATCGGGGAGGGCGGCGGTGTGTTTGTTCTTGAGGAACTTGACCACGCTCGGGCACGCGGAGCAAAGATTTACGCCGAGATTACGGGCTACGGCCAGTCGTCGGATGCGTACCATATGGTTGCACCCGATCCGCAAGCGCGCGGCGTCAAACTGGCGATGATTCGCGCGCTGCGAGATGCCGGCGTCAAGCCGACCGATGTGGACTACATCAACGCACACGCCACGTCAACCGACTTGGGCGACGCGGCGGAGACGCAGGCGGTGCATGCAGTGTTCGGCGATCACGCCAAAACCATCCCCGTCAGCTCGAACAAGTCAATGTTTGGTCATGCCCTGGGTGCTGCGGGCGCGCTGGAAGGCATCTGCACGGTGCTGACCATTCAAAACGGCATCATTCCTCCGACCATTAACTACGAGCATCTCGATCCAGCATGCGACCTCGACTGCGTTCCTAACGTTGCCCGCAAACACGAGGTCAACATCGCAATGTCCAACTCGTTCGGCTTCGGTGGGCACAACGCGGTGCTCATCTTTCGCAAATTCTCCGACAACTGACCCGTGTCTGAGGGACTTTCGCGAAAACGCGCGTTGCGAAGCTTCGCGCGCCGGCTCGGTGTGGCCGAAGGCGCGGCCGAGAGCGGCCTGCTCGATACCGCCTTGACCCACGATTCCTATGCTGCAGAGAAGGGTGGCCGAGCGTCAAACGAGCGCCTGGAGTTTCTCGGCGATGCCGTGCTCGGGGCGGTTGTGAGCCACGCACTGTACCTGCGGCATACCGATCAGCCAGAGGGCATGCTCTCGCGCTTGCGCGCTGCCGTCGTTTCCCGCAACGCCCTCGCGCAGGCAGCGCAGCGTCTTGAGATTGCACCGCTGCTTTTGCTCGGCCGGGGTGAAACCGCGGCGGGGGGTGCGGAGCGCCCGTCGATCTTGGCGGCCGCACTCGAAGCAATAATCGGCGCCGTCTATTTGAGCGAGGGTCTCGACGCGAGCCGTCGCTTCATCGAGCGCCACCATCTGGCGCACGTGGAGCCAAGCGACGTCATCGATCCAAAGACGGCACTGCAAGAATACGCTCAGGCAAAGTATAAGAAGGCACCGCACTACGCCATTGCAGCGCAGCGCGGTCCGTCGCACGCCCGGGTGTTCACGGTCAGCGTGTCGGTTGCCGGCAAAACGGTGGGCTCTGGGGAGGGCGCGACGAAGAAGCAAGCAGAGGCTGCCGCAGCGCGTGCGGCGCTCGCGAAGATCGGGCCGCAGCGGTCCAACCGGACATGAGGTAAGCACGCATCTACCTTAAGAGCATAGATCTCTTCGGCTTCAAAACGTTCGCTGAGCGAACGCATCTCGAATTCCAGCCAGGCGTGTCTGCGATCGTCGGTCCTAACGGATCCGGCAAATCAAACTTTGTCGACGCAGTGCGCTGGGTGCTCGGCGAGCAGAGCGCGCGTCAGCTGCGCGGGGCGCGCATGGACGACGTTATCTTCGCCGGCAACAGCCAGCGCCGTCCGCTTGGCATGGCTGAGGTTACGCTGACCTTCGACAATGCCGACGGTGCCCTGCCGATGCCGTTTGCGGAACTTGCGATTACACGGCGCGCATACCGTTCCGGCGAGAGCGAATTCTTCCTTAATAAATCGCAAGTGCGGCTCCGCGATATCACCGATCTGCTCATGGGAACTGGGCTTGCGGCTGAGCTTGCCGCCATTGTTTCTCAAGGCGAAATTGACGCGATCTTGTCGGCGAAACCTGAAGAACGCCGCGAATTGTTCGAGGGAGTCGCGGGTACGGCGCGCTATCGGGCGCGCAAGCGCGAGGCCCAGCGGCGGTTGGATCAGACGGCTACCAACGCACTTCGTGTCAACGATCTGCTCATCGAGCTCGAGAAGCAGATCCCCGGCATCGAGCAGCAAGTGCGCCGCGCCAAGCGTTATCAAAAAGTGAACCAGCAGCTGCGCGACTTCGAGATTCTCTCGTACGTGCGTAAGACCGCCGCACGACGAGAGGAGCGCGCCAAGATCGTCGAGTCGCTTGGAGCCGACGAACACGAAGCCAACACAGCGGCCAAACAACACAGCGAACTGCAGGCAAAACTCAACAAGGCGCGCTACGACGAATACCAGGCATCGCTTGCACTTGATGAGCGCAACGCCGCGCACACGAAACTCGCTGAGGAATTGCAGGAGCACGCGTCTGCGCACGCGGCCGCGACGGCACGTACCACCGAGCTCGTGCGCGGTAGCGAATCGCTCGAGCGCGAGGTCGACGCTTCCGCGAATGCCGTGGCACAAGCGGATGCGCGACTCTCTGCAGCGATTGAAGACCTCAGGCGCAGCCGGGAAATGCGAGATGAGGCGCTCACGCTCGCAGAAAGCGCTGCCGCGCTTGAGGCATCCGGCACGGCTGATTGGGAGCGTGCATACAACGCTCTGCGGTCGGTCGAAGACGCCCGCATGCGCGAGGTCGCGCGTTCGACACAAAGCAGTTCAGCGGCGGCCTCCGCCGCGGCGGACGTCGACCGAATCAGCGACGCCGCCAACCGGGTTGCCACGGAAATTGAGGCGGCCGAAGGGGCGGTCGGGCTGTGCCGCACTCGCCAGACGCAGATCGCGGCCGAGATCGAGAAGTTCCGCGCGCAGTCCGAGCAGCTCTCCGCTGCACAGCGCCGCGGGGAAAGCGAAGTGAGCGCAGCTGCAAGCGCCGTCGATGAGCGGCGTAGCGCCCGCGAGAACGCGCACGCGCGCTGCACGCAGCTCATTGCGCGGCGTGATGCTCTCAAGCAGTTTGAAACAGGATCCGCCGGAGCGCCGGCGGGCTCGCGCGAAATTCTCGACGCCGCAAAGTCTGGAAAGCTCACCGGGGTCATTGGCACGATTGCAAGCCAAATCAAGGTGAACGACCGCTACGCGATTGCCATCGATGCCGTACTCGGAGTCCATGCTCACGACGTCATCGTGCGCACACTGCCCAATGCAAAAGCCGCGATGCAATTGCTCAAGAGCAAGCAGGTCGGCCGAGCAACGGTGATCGCCCTTGAGGCGCTACCCTCCAAACGTTCACACGCGCCGGCTGCCGCCGGCAAGGAAATCATCGGGCGCGGCGCCGAGCTCGTCAGCTGCGAGGCCGCCATTGCTCCGGCAATCGAGCATGCCTTAGACGAGAGTTTTGTGGTGGCGACCCTGGACGAGGCATTTGCAGGCGCACAGCGGATGCCGGATGCCGCGTTCGTCACACTCGACGGCGACGTGATACGCGGAGGCGTCATCTCAAGCGGTGCCGGTATTGGTCCGGTCAGCGCACACGCAGCGTTGACGGCGCTTGAAAGCGAGCTCAAGACGCACGCAGATGCGGCACGCCACAGCGATAGCGCGCTCGACGAAGCGGTCAAGGGCCTCAGTGCCGCCCAGAGCAGTCTTGACGCGCTCAAGGGGGATGCCGCGGCTCTCGCGCTGCGACAGCACGACGCGAATGCCGCGCGCGAACAGCAAACGGGCGAACAGAAATCTCTGGAACAGAGACTTACCGCTCTGGGTGCGCAAGCTGCCGAGCTTGCGGCGCAGGCCCAAAGCGCGCACGCCGCTGCCCGACGTCATAGTGAAACCGCCACGGAGCTCGCGCGTCAGGTTGAAGCGCTCGAAGCGCAGCGTCGTGACGCGCTGGCAAAATCCGATGCACTTGGCCACGAGCTCAACGACATGCGGGGCCGCCATCGCAGCGCCGCTGCAAACGCCGCTGCCCTGGTCGAACGCGTCGCGCAACTCAGCGACGACGTGGAATCGGCGCGCTCAGAACTCGAGCGAGCACAGGTTCAACGCAAGGAGCGGCTCGCGTCACTTGCACGCATGCGGGAGGAGCGCGAACAAAGTAAAGCCGATGTCGAGCGTCTGGCCGGCCTGCGTGCCGACGCTGAAAAGGCGCTGGCCGCAGTGGCGGGCGAACTGCTCGATCTGCGTGAACGCCGCGACGTTCGCGTCAAGAGAGCGCGCGAGCTCGAGGATGCGTACAGTGCTCAAGAGCAGCAGCACCGCGAACAGTCGCTCGAACTCGAACGGTTGCGGATCAGGCTGGCTGAGATCGACGCCGAGCTTTCCCTCCTCCAGCAAACGTTCTCCCAAAATCCGGCGACTGCGCACGAGTGCGATGACGTCGACGCGCGCTACAAGGAGTTCGAGGGGGACACCGATGCGCAGGTCCGCCGCTTGCGCGAAGAGTTGCTGCGGCTCGGCAACGTCAACCTCAATGCTCTTGAGGACCGTGCGGCGACGCTCGAGCGCTGCGAATTCCTGCGAGCGCAGTTGCGCGATCTCGAACAGGCTCGCTCCGGCATTCTCGCGAGTATTGCGGAAATGGACGCGGAATCGCTGCGCCAATTCAACCAAACGTTTGAAAAGGTGGCAATCGCGTTTTCAGAGACCTTCACGCGGCTCTTCAACGGCGGCAGCGCAAAGATCTGGGTCGCGGAGGCGACTGATCCAACCGAGGCGGGCATCGAGATATCCGCGCAGCCACCCGGCAAGAAGATGCAGAACCTTAACTTGCTCTCAGGAGGCGAGCGTGCCCTCACCGCCGTGGCGCTCATATTTGCGACGCTGCAAGTTAGGCCCAGCCCGTTTTACATCTTCGATGAGATCGATGCAGCGCTCGACGAAGCAAACGTCGGACGCTTCGGGGTGCAGCTTGCCGAGCTGGCCGGCAACGGGCGTTCGCAGATCATTATCATCACGCACAATAAGGCGACGATGACACTTGTTGATAGAATGTACGGCGTCACGATGAGCGAGGCAGGCGTCTCGAACATTCTCTCACTCTCGCTGGAGCGAGCGGGTGTCGCTCGATAAACCTGTCGCACTTGTCTCGCTCACCGATCGATCCGGCCTCAAAGAACTCGCGAAAGCACTCAGCACGGCGGGATATCGCATCGTAGCAAGCTCGGGCACCGCCGCCGCTATCCGAGCGTTGAACCTCCCGTGCGACGACGTCGAATCGTTGACCGATTACCCGGCTCTCTTCGGCGGACGCGTAAAGACCTTACATCCCAGAGTGTTCGGGGGCATTCTCGCACGCCCGGTGTTACCGAGCGACGCAGAGGAACTCCGGATGCACAACATTCAGCCGGTTGAAGTTGTTGCGGTGAATCTCTATCGCTTTGGGGAGGCAGCATCGCAGGTGGATGCACCGGAAGCTCATGTTATCGAACACATCGATGTCGGCGGGGTCGCGTTGCTGCGCGCTGCCGCGAAAAACTACGAGCATGTGAGCGTGCTCGCCGAACCCGGGCTCTATCATGAGTTCATTGAGGCGCTAATGCGCGGCGGACCCACGAGGGAAGAGCGGAGGCGCTGGGCAGCGCGAGCTTTCGCCATCGTCGCCGAATACGATAACGCGATCGCGTCCTACTTTGCTCGCGATAAAGCTGACGGGCTGCCCGACGTTTTGTCGCTGAACATGCCCCTGCGCAGCCGCTTGCGCTACGGTGAGAATCCATGGGCTCGCGCCGCATTCTATCACGGTGAGGACAACGCGTTTCCCGACGTGCTCGCGGGCAAGACGCTGTCGTACAATAACTTGCTCGACGTTGATTCGTGTTTGCGGTTGATTGCGTCCATCGGTGAGCCGTTGGGTTTTCCAGCTGATGCACTCGCCGCCAATCCAGTCTACGCTGCCATCGTGAAGCACACGATCCCGTGTGGACTTGCCGCTGCCCGGACGTCGAAAGACGCGCTCGAGGCGGCACTCGGTGCAGATCCAATCTCGTCTTTTGGCGGCATTGTGGCCGTCAATGCTCGGCTCGATCTCGCAAGCGCCGAGATTCTCAAATCCCGTTTCTTGGAAGTCGTTGCTGCGCCAGAGTACGACAGCGCTGCATTCGACGTTCTGCGGGCGAAGAAAAATCTGCGATTGCTGCGGTTTGATCCTCTCCTACCTGCGCAACTGCTTGCCGGCACGACAGTACGCTCGGCACTCGGCGGGCTGCTGGCGGAGCAGCCCGATCCAAGCGCTCCGCCCGATGAGTGGAAGGTCGTGACTGATCGAAAGCCGAGCGCCGCGCAGTGGCGCGACCTGCTCTTCGCGTTCGGTGCGGTGCGTCAGGTTAAGTCAAATGCAGCCGTGGTCGCACACAACCAGGTGACTCTTGGCATCTGCGGCGGACAGACCAACCGAGTCGCAGCAGTGGAAATCGCATGCGCACGCGCAGGCTCGGGCGCGCGTGGAGCCGTGCTCGCCACTGACGGCTTCTTTCCATTTGCTGACGGTCTTGAAGCGGCGGTTTCTGCGGGCGTCGCAGCCGTAGTTGCACCGGCCGGTTCGATTCGCGATGCCGAGGTCATCGAGGCTGCGCGCCGCGGCGGCGTCATCCTCGTGTTTACCTCACGCCGCTACTTCCTTCACTAAAGCGCTTGACGACCGCATCTCTCAAGACGTAGCGCGTTTCACCCTGGCGCAGTACCTCGTTGACAATACCCCCGACCCGTACATTCGTGCCCGCCGGAACCGCCACCATTCGCGCGGGCACGACATCGAAGCCTATGTCGACGGCATCAGCTGCGCAACATGCCATCACGCGTTGCGAAACAGTCGCGAGATTGTCACCGTCTGGTGGACGCCACACGCCCGTAACCCAAACATGTTTGCCCAGCAACATGCTTGGCCGATCGTCGAGGGTGTCGAGCGCTTCGAACAAATCGTTGCGCACAGAACGCACGGTCGCGTGAGTGACCACTGGTTGCCAAGACGCGGGCGCGATGCCGGGTAGCGTGTAACCCGCAATGAGCCCGACGACGAGCCCGGCTGGTGCGGCTTCCTTAAGGGAACGGACCTGAAGGTCTGTTGCTATAGACCGCTTGTGACTCGTTATGAGCGCCGCCGCAAAGATTGCTGCCGTTGCGATCATCACTGACTCCGGTATGCTTACAAGCGCCTCCATCGAGTGATGGCCAATCGCGCCCGCGATGAGTCCCACGAGTGCCGCGAGCCGCGCCTCAGCGCTGCACAAGAGCGCGTGCGACACAGCAGGCAACGATGGCGGCACAACACGAACCGGCCGCACGACGTGCGCCGAAGAATCTATATACAAGACTAATTTGCCGAACGTCAAGACACTGCGCTGCGATGACGAAGACGAGTTGGGTTGCCGGTTCTGCAAACAACGCCCGCGCGAGAAGCGCATCGGCACTCGAACAGGGCGAGAGCGCAGCGCCAACCAGTGCCGCTGCGAGCGGTCCCATGGCGTGCACTGAGTTTGTGCGCAGCGCGAGGAAGATCGCACTGACTCCAGCGGCCATAGCAAATGACGCCACGCCATGACCTGCGAGATCGACGAGCGAGCGCGAGAAACTATGGGGCTCCTCGCACGTCGTTGCGCGATGCGGTGCCGGGATCCTCGACCAGGTAGCAGCGGTAAGCGCCGCTGCGATCGCTCCTGCAATCATGCGGTACAGCAGCATGCGTGGACCTAAAATGGCAGCCGTTGTATAGAGGGCAAGAGGATTGCAACAGCTGCCCCACACGATTGCAACCGCGCTGAGGGCCGGTCGGGCATTGCGTAGCGACGACGCGTAAGCATTCATCGAGCAGTCGCAGCCCGGGAAGAGCATCGCAAAAAGCGGGAGCGCGACGCGCATGCGTACAGCCACTGCAGCGGCGAGCGCACCAGCAGCCAAAAACGGTGCTGCTCCGACCATCATTGAGCAGAAATAGAACCACGCCCGCGCGACGTCGGTTGCAATTGCGACAGCGCGCGGCAAGACAATGGCCGGTGGAAAACTTGCCGCCGCGATGAGGCCCACAAGCAAGACCACCGCGAGCCCGATTCTTCGCAAGTATGTGAACGGCGAGCGCCGAAACCGTAACGGCATTGCGACTACAATGGACGGGGTTCCCCCGGTTTGGAACGCTGTGAAGCACATCACCGCCCCGCGCGGCACGTTTGATATTCTTCCCCCCGAATCGTCACAATGGCAAGCCCTCGAGCGTATCATCGACGAGGTCTGCACGCGTTTCGGATATCGGGAGATTCGAACTCCGATGTTCGAGAGCACCGACGTCTTCGTCAAGCCCATTGGCGAGGGTACGGACATCGTCGACAAAGAGATGTACACATTCATCGACCGGGGCGATCGAAGCATTACACTCCGCCCGGAACTGACAGCGCCAGTCGTGCGAGCGGTGCTCGAACACAATCTCTTGCAGACGCTGCCGCTCAAACTCTATTATCGCGGATCGATCTTCCGGTACGAACGCCCGCAGAAAGGCCGCTACCGTCAAGCGCATCAGTGGGGCGTCGAATGTTTTGGCGTGGCGGGACCCGAGGCAGACGCCGAAATCATTGCGCTCGGACTGGACGTCATGCGAGCTGTCGGCATCACCGACTATCGTCTCGAGATAAACTCGCTGGGCTGCGAAAACTGTCGCAAGGAATTTCGCGACGCGCTCGTGGCATTTCTGCGCAAGAATGCCGAGCGTCTCAGCGAAACCAGCCGCGAGCGCCTCGTGCGCAATCCGCTGCGCATCTTAGATTCCAAGGACCCAATCGACGTCGACATCTTGACGCAGGCGCCGACAATGGACGCGTATCTGTGTGAAGCATGCCAAGAGCACTTCGCAACGCTGCGGACACTGCTCGAGTCGATGGGCATCCGCGCTTTACACAATCCGCACATCGTGAGAGGTCTGGATTATTACACGCGCACGGTTTTTGAGATTAGCTCAAGCGGTCTGGGAGCGCAAAACAGCGTCTGCGGAGGCGGGCGGTATGACGGTTTGGTGAAATCAATGGGGGGTCCGCCAACGCCGGGGGTCGGCCTGGCGATGGGCATGGATCGCATGCTCATGCTGGCGCGCGGCGCCGGCTTCGGTGAACCGCACGACGGCCGCCCGCGGCTCGACGTCGTCTTTGTCGCGCTTGACGAGGAGTCAGCGTATGCGGCTGTACCGCTCATGAACTCTTTGCGCGCGAGCGGGATCGCGGCTGACATGGATTACACGCGACGAAGCATCGATAAGCAGCTTCGCGCTGCAGGCGAAAGCGGCGCGCGCTACGCTGTGATCATCGGCGAAGACGAACGCCGAACATCCTCGGCAACTATTCAGAACTTGGCGACCCGCGAGCGATCGCGCGTCGACTTCGGTAGCGTGGGAAGCGAACTTTCACACCGGCTGAAATCGTAATGTGGAGGCGACGTGGACGTAGATAAACGGGTGCTCGACGAGCTCATCGCGCTCATGCAACGCGACGGGCTCGACCGGTTACGTGTTGCATTTGGAGATCTCGATCTCGACCTGCGCATGAGCGTCCCGAGTACAGCGGTCGTCGCGCCTGGGTATAGCGGCGCTGCACATCTCCCGTCGAAGGCGCAAGCCGCAACGCCGACGGCTGAGGTTCCGGCTAACATCAAGAAAGTGCCGGCCCCACTTGTCGGCGTTTTTTACCGCTCACCGGCACCGGGTGTCAAGCCCTTTGTCGAAGTCGGTGACGAGGTCGTCGCGGGGCAGGTCCTGTGCATCCTCGAAGCGATGAAGCTCATGAACGAAATCGTCAGCGAATACAGCGGCAAGATCGCTCGCATCTGTGTCAACGACGGCCAGCTCGTGTCGCTGCATCAGGAGATGTTTTGGATCGAAACGTGAGCCGCGCAGCACCTACAAGATCGTTCGCAGATTGCGTTGCCGAACGCCGCGACATGTGGCGCCTCGAAGAATATGCCGTCCCTATAAACCAGGCGGTCACTGCGGTCGTGCGATCATTGTCTGCAAGCGGCCGCGTATTTTTCTTTGGCAACGGCGGCAGCGCAGCGGAAGCCCAGCATCTTGCTGCTGAACTGTCCGGCCGCTTCCTCCTCGATCGTCCGGCGTATGCCGGGATTGCCCTGACCGTTGACACATCTGCGCTCACCGCAATCGCCAACGACTACGGCTTCGAACACGTCTTCGCGCGCCAGCTTGAAGGTCTCGTTCGGCAAGGCGACGTTGCTGTCGGTATGACGACCTCCGGCGAATCGCCGAACGTTGTTGCCGGCCTGCGCACGGCGCGCGCCAAGGGCGCGATCGCAATTGCCTTCACGGGCAATGGCGGCGGCACCGTTGCGCGTGAGGCAGACATCGCAATCGTCGGGCCGAGCGGTCCCTCCTGGAAAGTCCAGGAAGTCCACCTGGCGCTAGGCCACATTTTGTGCGAGCTTGTCGAAGTTGCACTCGCCGGTTTGTGATGTGACATGCCCGACCGTGCGCTGCGTCGCGCAGTCTTCTTGGACCGCGACGGCACGTTGAACGTCGACACAGGTTACATTGCGCGGCCGGAGAGCGTTCGGCTCGTGCCAAACGCAGCAGAGGGCGCTCGCGCTTTACGCGAGGCGGGGTTTGCATTGATCATCGTATCCAACCAATCCGGGATCGCCCGAGGCGTAATGACCACCGCGCAAGCGGACGCAGTTGACGCAAAGGTGCTCGATCTCTTGCGCGAGCGCGGCGTTCACATCGAGGCGTCCTATCGTTGCCCGCATCTGCCTGGCGGTCAGGTCGCGCAGTTCGGCATCGAATGCGATTGCCGCAAGCCTAAGCCGGGAATGATTGCGCAGGCTGCGCGGGATCTTGGTCTCGATCTGGCGCGATCGTGGACCATCGGCGACGGTGTACGCGACGTCGAAGCTGGTCTCGCGGCCGGCACTCGCGCGGTGCTTATTGCAGACGGCGATGCGGCGCGGAGAGCGGATGACCCAGTGTTGCGCGCCACAGACTTGCTCGACGCCGCGCGCATCATCGCAACGAAGGAATAAATGAAACACGCACGCATGGCGCCGAGCGCGAAACCTAGGCAGAAGCGGTCGCGTGACGAGCGCTGGATTGCAGATTTGTTGCGCGCCATGCATGGCCGGCACATTGCCGTCATCGGCGATCTGATGCTTGATGAATGGTATTGGGGCAATGTCCGACGTATCTCGCCTGAGGCGCCGGTTCCGGTGGTCGAGGTCAAGGACCACACGTATACGCTCGGGGGCGCCGGCAACGTCGCAAACAATCTTGCAGCGCTCGGAGCGAAAGTGTCGGTCTTTGGTGTCGTTGGCGACGACGACTCCGGGAACCGGGTGCTGGACCTCTTGCGCAAGCTCAGCGTTGATGTTCGCGGCGTCGCGCGTATGGCAGCGAGGCCCACGACCCAAAAAATGCGTATCGTAGCGCACAATCAGCAGGTCGTCCGCGCCGATCGTGAGTCGACGTCGTCCATTGACGCGCGCAAGCTCACATCGCTTCGCCGCGCTCTGAGCGCAATCGACAGCTCGCTCGATGGGGTGGTCATTTCCGACTATGGCAAAGGACTGATCAGCCCGCAGCTCCTCGCGACTGTACGCGAATTCAAGCATAACCCAGTGATCACCGCAGATCCGAAACCGCAAAACATTGCCGCCTTCGAGGGCGTCTACTGCATAGCGCCCAACGCTGCGGAAGCCGAGAGCGCTTCTGGTATTACGGTGAAAACTGAAGCCGACCTCGCTCGCGCAGCGCGTATCCTCATGGAGCGCACCGGCGCCAAGCACGTGCTGATCACGCGTGGCGAACACGGCATGACGCTGTATTCAAAGAAAGGGCGCCCGCTGTCTGTCCCTGCCGTGGCGCGCCAGGTTTACGATGTCAGCGGTGCGGGTGATACGGTCATGTCAACACTGACGCTTGCGCTTGCCGCCGGAGCGCCGATCGAGCGCGCGGTGATGCTTGCGAATGTCGCCGCGGGCGTCGTCGTTGAGAAGCTCGGTACGGCGACAGCAACCGCTGATGAGATACTGAAGTTCGCCATTGTCGAAGGAGTCGCGCGGCCGCAAGCAGCCGTTGCGTCACGAAAAAAGTCCCGTGCGCGCCGCCGATAAAGTCCTCGATCGCGCCGAAATCGCATCGCGCGCCGCCAAAATCAAAGCCCAAGGCGGTAAGATTGTGTTCACGTGTGGCGTCTTCGACCTCATTCACGTTGGCCACGTGCGCTATCTCGAATACGCGCGCGCTCTCGGATCGCTGCTCGTGGTGGGTGTGAACTCGGACGTTTCGGCGCGCCAGCTTAACAAGGGCCCGCAACGTCCCATTGTTAGTGAGGCGGAGCGCGCTGAAGTTGTCGCGGCGCTTGCGTCTGTGGACTACGTGTGCATTTACGATGAGCTCCGGCCAAGCGAGACTATCCGCATCATCCGCCCCAATATTCACGTCAAGGACGCGGCGTACAAGGATACTGAGTTACCCGAGGCCGGTGCCGTGAAGGACGTGGGCGGGGTTATCGTCTTTGCTCCGCACGTGGAAGGGCGCTCAACATCGGCGCTTGTGGAGCGCATGTCGCAATGAGTCAGCCAAATATTTTCGTGACCGCCAATGGTCCGGGCGAAGTCATGGGCTGGACACGGCCGTTCTTGCGCGCGGTCTACGAGAGGGAGCCGGACGCTCGCGTCACGACGGTCGTGCTGCCGTGCGCATACGCGACTGGCAAAGAGAGCGAGTTACTGCAGTCGATGTTCCCGCATTCACTGGTCATCGATCCCCACGCGTACGGTCGTTTTCTGCTCGGCCGTCACGTCGCCGGAATGGAGCGTCGCAGCGGCGTGCTTCAATACCTGGGGGGCGATCTTTTTCACGCTGCGACCATCGCTCGCCGGCTTGGGCTCTCACCTCTAACATACAAATTCACGCGGCGCTCGTACGCGCGCCTCTTCGAGCGTTTCTTCGCGATCGACGAGCGCAACGCCCAAGAATTGCGCGGCATGGGCGCGCCGCCCGATCGCGTTCGCGTCGTTGGCAATCTCGTCGCTGACTCAGTCGTTGGATCGTTGCGCGAGCCACCTCCGTCGCCCGGTGTGGGGAGCGGTGTCTGCATCTTACCGGGAAGCCGGCCCTACGAGCTGCGTTTTCTCATGCCATTTTTTATGGCCGTCGCGCGTGATCTCGTGAAGCTGCGTCCGGGACTCGAGGTGACATTTGTCCTGTCCGCGTTTAACAGCGATGACGAATTGCGCGAGGGTGTCGAATGGTCGGGTGATCCCCAACACTTCGGCGTCAAAGGCAGATACGACGTAATTCAAAGCGCTATCATCGTTGACGGTGCTCGCTTCGCGGTCGACCGTTCGACTGACTATCGTACTATGGCCAAGAGCCAGCTCGTGATCAGCATCCCAGGTACCAAGTGCATGGAGGCGGCAGTGCTCGGGCGCGCGCTGCTGGTGGCAGTGCCGCTCAACCGCGTTGACGAGATCGCCATGAACGGCATCGCGGCATACTTGCATCGCGTGCCGATTATCGGTCGTCCGCTCAAACGCTGGATAGCGCGTAGGGTTGCCGAGCGCATACCGATGTTTGCGCAGCCCAACATCGATGCGGGCCGCTTCATCGCGCCAGAAATTCGCGGTATATTGCAACCGCATCAGGTCGCGGCGAAAGCCGCAGACATGCTCGAAGACGCAGTCGCGCTGAGGATGATGGGCGAAACGCTCGCCGGCTTGTATGCGAAGGATGTCGGCGCGGCCGACCGCATGGCCGCCGACGTGCTCGGGCTCGCTGCAAAAATCGCGGCGCCGCGGATGGCCGGGTAGGCTTCAAATGCCGGATGCAAGCCTCATTATCGCCACGCACAATCGCGCGAGGGAGCTTAGCGATTGCCTCGCCGCACTCGCTTGGCAGTCACAACCCGAACAGTTTGAAGTCATTGTGGTCGACAACGGATCGCACGATCAGACGCAAGAGGTTATTGCCGCGCATGCGAGCGACAGGCTGCGCGGCGTATTCGTGGCTGATCCAAACCGCGCCAAAGCTCGCAATGCGGGAATTGCGCAAGCGCGCGGACGCATCGTGATCTTTTGCGATGACGACACCATTGCGCCCAATAATTTTGTCGCCGAACACTTGCGCGCCCATCACGACAGCGCTCGCCCCGCCGTCGTGTCGGGCCCAATCGTCAACGTGCCCGACAAAGATCATCTCGTTGCGCCCGCGGCGCGTCACTACTCGCGCGCATTCTTTTGTACGTGCAACGTGAGCGTACCGAAGGCTGACCTCGAGGCTGTTGGCGGCTTCGACGAACGCTATGATCTGTACGGCTGGGAGGACACCGATGTCGGCCTGCGTCTACGGTCGCGAGATCTGGCGCGAGTTTTTGCATGGCCGGCATACATCTATCACGTTAAACCGCCGAGAGCAGTGACCCTAGAGCGGCGCCGCGCGCTGGCTGTCGAAAAAGGTACGATGGCAGCGCGCTTCATCCGCAAAGCGCCGACATGGGCAGTGCGCCTCGCAACAGGAGCATACGGCGCAAACTTCGCTCGCGCCGCCATCGTCAACGCAAGGCCTCTGCGAACTCTCTACGAACGCTTGGCGCTCAGCGCGAGGCCAGGCTCGTTCGTGCATGTTTTCGCCTCCGAAGCGCTCGTTGACGCGGCGTATCTCGACGCCTTGAGGTCAGCGCTTCGGCGCGCGGAATGCTAGAACGCGAAGTAATTTTGCTTGTGCGGCTGGATGGCGTCGGCGACGCTGCGCTGTGCATCCCTGCGCTCGAGGGTTTGCGCCGCGCTTTTCCTGGCGCGTCCTTCGGCGCTATATGCTCCAACACAAACGCGTCGCTTTTCTCGGATCGCGTCGCCTCCATCCACGTCTACAATGAGGACCAACCAGTTGCAGATCTGCGCGACGAGCTTTTCGCTCAACACTATACCCGCGCGCTCATCGCCACCGAGGAAGTTGCCGGCTATAAGCTCGGCCGGTTATCGGGCGCACCGCGGCGGGCCGGATTTTGGCATGGTTTGGAAAAGCCGTTCAAGTCATTGTGGCAGCGAAGTCAACTCAATGTGCCCGTGTATCGCCCGGCCGCGTGGGTAGCCTCGCCCCAACATGAAGTCACGACACTCTATCGTCTCGCCGAAGCGCTCGGTGCTCGCTCGCCGGTGCCGACCGCCCCACAGGATTTACGGACATGGCTGCATGTCGAGCGTTCCGATGCGGCGCGCCCAGCGGATGGAGCCCTCGCCTTTCAGATCACGGCGAAATGGCTGACGGGGGGATGGGCGCCGACGTCGCTCGCCCAGCTCGTGAGCACGACCGTGGCAGCGTCCGGGTACGACCGCGTCGTGCTGCTTGCCTCAACGCAGGACGAGGGCTTGGCGTTTTCTGTTAAGGAGCAAATGCCGCCAAGCGTAGCTCGGATCGACGTGCTGGCGTCGCTCTCGCTCCCGCGCTGGCTCGGCGCACTAGACTGCGCGGTCGCGCTCGTGACACCAGACACCGGCGCAGCACATGTGGCCGGCATGCTCGGCGCGGGCGTTATCGACCTTTTCGACGAAGCAGACTTCGATCGGCTGTCGCAGCAGTGGCATCCCTGGGCGGGCTCCTCTCGCTGCCTCGTGAAGCCGGGCTGGCATTCGGGATTAGAAGAGCAGCTGGGACGGCAAATCGGCGAAGCCGTGCACGCGGTTACAAAGCAGTGACAACGAAAATATTGGCAGTATGCACCGGCGGCGGTGCTGGAGACTTACTGGCGGCGTTACCGGCGATTGCAGCGTTGAGCCGTCACTTCCGCACGCCGGTGGACGTCCTCACCACGACCTATGCTGCGCCGCTGCTTGTCGATCAACCCTCGGTCGGCGACATCCTCACAGACGATGGCGCGACACCGGAAAAGATTTTGGTGGAAACATTGCGCGCCCGGCACTATACGCATGCGGTCGTTTTCTGGTCGAATCCACGGATCGCCAAGGTGGTCCAAGCCGCGGGCATCCCCGAGCGCGTTGGGCAATCGCGACGGCTGTATTCTTTTCGCTACACAAAGCGAGTCGGCATCAGAACGGAAACGGGCGACACGCATAGCCACTGGACCGACGTGCAAATGGACTACGCTCGAGCGCTCGGGGCGCAACCTCTACCCGAAGACTACGCGCTGGACGTCAAACTCACCGCTGTGGACGAGGCAGAAGCGGCGGGTCTGATCGCTCAAACAGTTGGATCCTCGCCGTTTGTCATCTTCCATACGGCACGTGGGATTACGGCATACGCGCCCAACTGGCCCAGCGAGCATTTCGCGGTCATCGGGGATGCGCTCGGGGCGGCATTTGAAGCCCCGGTGCTGCTGACCGGGGGAAGTAACGAGGCAGCACTGGTGGCGCGGACTGCAGGTCTGATGACGAAGCCGGTTTTCGACGTCGCCGGCAAAACGACGATGCGTGGTTTTGCGGCACTGGCACGTCGCGCTCTCGTTGTCGTCGCGCTCGATTCTGGTCCAATGCATATTGCCGCGGCCGCGGGCGCGCCAACGGTTGGCATTTTTGCTTTGCGCACCGACTTACCTCAGCGTTGGCATCCAATTGGTCCTCGCGTCGCGGTCATCGAACCCGACTATCCGTGCCCCGGTTGTCGCAAGGAAACGTGCCGCACGTTTGCGTGCTACGCCGCGCTCTCGCCGGAGCGCGTCGTTGTTGCCGCGCGCCAGATCGCGTCGCCCTCTCCATCGGAGGTCGCGTGACGGCTGCGAGCGCCGAGCTGCGCCGTCCGCTCATCACCGTGCAGCTGTGCACGTATAACCGTCGCGCACTGCTCGGTCGCGTGCTCGAAGCGCTCTTCCATCAAGATCTGGATCCGAACGACTATGAGATCGTTCTGGTCGATGACGGATCAAACGACGGCACCTACGAGGAGATTCTCCGGCACGTGCGGCCCACGTGCGCCTTCCAGCTCGTCCGTCAGCGCAACGCCGGCTTGGCCCGCGGCCGCAACGTCGGCATCGAACGAGCTCGCGGCGAAATTATTCTTTTCATGGACGATGACGTGCTCGCAACTTCAAACCTGTTGTCAACGCACGTGCGCTTCCACCGGGAGCATCAGCGCACGATCTGTCGCGGCGTCGCTATCAACGTCGAATCATTCGACAACCTGCCGCCGCCGACGTATTCGCTGCGAAATTATTCCGGAGCCTATTTTTGGACGACGAATGTGTCAGCGCCGCTTGCGCTGATTAGGGAGACCGGAAACTTTGACGAACGCTTCCGCGAGTATGGCTGGGAAGATCTCGAACTCGGCTTCCGGTTGCGGCGTAAAGGAGTCCCATCGCTTCTTGCACGCGATGCCGTCGTCTATCATTTCAAACCGCCACTCGTGCCGGCACAATTCGCGCGCGCTGCGCGGCAAGCTCGCGCGCAGGCGCGTACTGCGCGCCAGTTTTTCGCCAAACATCCGCACTGGCGCATCGGCCTTGCCACGGGGCAAATCGCGCCGCTTCTGTGGTGGAGCACTGTGGCGCGACGTGCAGGCTGGCCTGCCGTGCTCGAGCGCATTGCGTCGCCCGGTCAGGACCAAAACGGGTGGCCCATGGGACTACGCCGTTGGGCTGCCGAGCGTTTTGCCCGCAGCGAGTATTTTGACGAGTTGAAGGTTGACACGCGGTCGGCGGTCGACACGAGGTCGACCGCTCCGGGGGATCCGTCGTGAGCGTGTCACCGAGTTCGAACGGTGTTACCTATCGAAACATTGTGCTCATCCGCACGGATCGGGTCGGCGACCTCGTGCTCTCAACGCCGGCCATCGCATCGTTTCGCCGATCGTGGCCATACGCGCACATAACGGCCGTCATCACCGGCTATACCGAGCCCGTGCTGCGGCACAATCGCGACGTCGACGAGCTTGTGCTCTTGCCACACCGCTCTCCGTTTGAAGCGATTGCAAAGGTAGCGCGACTGGGGAAGAGCGCCGACATCGCCGTTGGTCTCGCTCCGCGCACGGACGACATCTTCCTTGCCGGCGTCACAAACGCGCGCAAGCGGATTGGTTACGTCTATCGCCGGCGCTATTTGAGCCGAGCGCTTGCACATCTCGCGCTGAGCGACTGGTGTTTGTCAGAGGCTGATCCAGAAATTGCCGATCGTTTTCCAGAGCAGCCTGTCCTTCACGAAGTCCACCAAGTGCTTGCGCTCGTCAAACTCGCCGGTGGAGAGGCGTTGACGGAAGCGCTGACCCTGCGGCTGGGCGACGATGACGTCACGTGGGCAGCGCTCAACGCGCCATCGGGAGCCGTTGTTCTCGCGCTCGCGCCCCGGTGGTTCACGAGAAGCTTCGGTGCGGATGCTGTGAAGCGTCTCATCAGCGCACTCGCGCTCGTCCACACGGACGTCATCGTGACCTATGGAAACGAAACCGAAGCCATCGCTGCGTCGTTGCGCAGCGGTTTGAACTCAGCAAACGTCACCTGGTTGGGCAATCTCCCTCTACTGCGGTGGGCCGCCGTGCTCGCGCAATCTGCAGTCGTCGTCACGGTCGACACGGGTGCAACGCATGTTGCAGCCGCGCTTGACAAGCCTGTGGTCGTTATTTTCGAACGCGCGTACTTCCGGTTATGCTCGCAAGAATGGAGCCCATGGCGCGTGCCCAGCGCGATGCTCACCAAACCGCCGCTTGGCGCGGACCCGGGCCCGCTTATCGAGGATGTGGTAGCCGCCTCAAGCGCGCTACGCGATCGTCACGGAAGCGCGGCTCTGTCATAAGCGCACGATGAGCCCGCTTGAGATTTCCGTCGTCATGCCGACATACAATCGCATCGACACGTTGCGTGAGGTGTTACCCACGCTGCTCGATCAGACGCTGTCTGCAGCTGCCTACGAGATTGTCGTTGCCGATTCGCAGAGCACCGACGGCACGGCGGAGTATATTCACGACATGTGCCAGCGCGAAGGGCAGCGGGTTCGGCACATTCCAGGCGCCTATGGCGGCCGAGGTGCTGCGCGTAACGCGGGCATCGAGGCGGCTCGAGCACCGGTCGTGTTGTTCACCGATGCAGACATTCTCGCATCGCCGACGTTGCTCGAGCGCCACGCAATGGGTCACAGGCGCAACGCCGGCAAACGCATTGCGATCGTCGGATGCGAGCTGCAGGTCCGCTCGCTCGACGACTATCGGATGCAACGCGACAACCCCGCCAGCCGGCTCCCACTGCATCCGGCCACGCGGCGGCGACTGGGATGGCTCTATTTCCTCACCGGCAACGCATCGGTGCGGCGAGAAGACCTGCTCCGCGTCGGCAGTTTCGATGAGCAGTTCACGGGATACGGACACGAGGACTTGGAATTGGGCTATCGACTCCAGAAAGACGGCGTAGAAATTCTTTACGACCCGGAAGCCGTGAACTATCATTGGCATCCAGTAGGGTTCACAGAGCAGATCGGCCGCATGGAGCTGGCGGGTGTGTCGACTGTGCGCTTTTATCGCAAGCATCAGGACATAAAGGTGAAAGCATACCTGGGCATGACGCCCGTTTCATTATGGCTGCATTCCGCGCTGCGTGCCGCGCCGCCGCTGCGTCGCGCGCTCGAACACGCCGGCGCAAGCGTTGAAGCGCCGCGCAAAAACACGTGGCCCTATATCGCGCGCCAGATCGCATATCAGTATCACTACGTGAGCGGCATCAAGCGCGCGCTCGCGGAAGGCCAGGTCGTGCAGTGAGCACCGCCCGCCGCGTTACCTGCGGTGAACTGACCGGCAAAGATGAAGGTGCGGGTGTTGAGATCAGAGGCTGGGTCAACAGCACTCGTGACCATGGCGGGCTGATCTTTATCGACCTGCGAGACCGCTTCGGCATTACGCAGGTCGTCTTCGATCCGCGTAACGCACGCGAGGCAACCGAGCTCGCATCGACGCTCCGGTCGGAGGACGTGGTCGCGGCCAGCGGTCTCGTGCGGCGCCGTCCGGCCGGAACCGAGAACGCAAAAATTGCGACCGGTGAAATTGAGATCGCTGCGCAGACACTCGAGATCCTCAACCGCTCCAAAACACCGCCGTTTCCGATTCACACGGATGGCGAAGTTGACGAGAGCCTGCGCCTACGCTACCGGTACCTTGATTTGCGTCGCCCGCATTTGCAGCGCAACATCGAGCTTCGCCATCGTGCCGTCAAGGCAGTGCGCGACTATCTTGACGCAAACGGGTTCCTCGAGATTGAAACGCCGATGCTCATCAAGCAGACGCCAGAAGGCGCACGCGACTTTGTCGTGCCGAGCCGCTTGCATCCCGGCGCGTTTTACGCGCTGCCGCAATCGCCGCAGCTCTTCAAACAGTTGCTCATGGTGGCCGGCTTTCAGCGTTACTTCCAAATTGCGCGTTGCTTCCGGGACGAAGACACGCGCGCAGACCGGCAGCCAGAATTCACCCAGATTGATCTCGAGATGACATTCCCAACTCAGGAAGACATCATCACGGTTATGGAAGGCACCCTTGCGCACATGTTCCGCACAGCGCTTGGCGTGCAGGTGCAGACGCCGTTTGCGCGCCTTACCCACGCCGAGGCGATGCGCGACTACGGCTCGGACAAGCCCGACCTGCGCTTCGGTATGAAGCTGCACGACGTTGGCAGCGCGTTTACCGGAACGGAGTTCAAAATCTTCGCAAACGCACTTGCTGCCGGCAAATCGATTGTCGCCATCGTAGAATCCGGCGGTGCAAGCCGCTCGCGCCGCGACTTTGATGCCCTCGGAGTAACAGCGGCCGGGTTCGGCGCGAAGGGTCTTGCGTGGATCGCGCTCGCAGCGGATGGCGTCAAGTCGTCGTTGCCAAAGTCGGTATTGACCGATCAACTGCTCGCGACCCTGCGTTCGACAACCGGCGCACGCGAGGGCGATGCGATCTACATGGTCGCAGATGGCGCTGCAGTTGCGCGGACCATCGCCGGAAAAGTGCGGTTGCACCTTGGGGACGAGAAAGGTCTGCGCGACCCCAAGGTATTCGCGTTTTGCTGGGTGCTCGATTTTCCGCTCTTCGAGCGAGATGAGGAAACTGGAGCCCTGCAACCCGCGCATCATCCGTTCACCGCCCCTGCTCCAGGGAGTGAGTCGCTCGCGGGCGATCCGCTACGCCTGCGCGCCCAACACTATGACGTTGTGCTCAACGGCATGGAGCTCGGCAGCGGCTCGATTCGCATCCACGATCCGAACATGCAGCGCAAGATTTTTGCGATGCTCGGTTACACGCCAGAGCAGGTCGAGCACCGCTTTGGGTTTCTCCTCGAGGCATTTGAGTACGGCGCACCACCGCATGGTGGCATCGCTCTCGGGTTGGACCGCATTATTCTGCTGATGGCGGGTGGCGAATCAATTCGCGAGGTGATAGCATTTCCGAAGAACCAGCGTTTTCAGGACGTAATGGTCAACGCCCCAACCCACGTTGAACCAGGCATTCTCAAAGAACTGCATTTGCGCACTGACGTCGAACCGTCGCGCCGCGCATAAGGAGCAACAATGCAAAGCATCCCGCTTGTGCGGGAGACTGAAGCTACTGACGAGCGTGCGCGCGAGGCATTCCGCGACATCAAGAGTGCGCTGCGCGTACCGCTCGTCAATCTCATCTTCCAAGCGTGGGCAGCCTACCCGCGATTTCTCGAAGTAACCTGGCGGCGATTACGGCCAAGCGTGTTAACCGTTGAATTCGCGGAGCTCGCCGGATCCATTAACGCAAAAGTGCGCGAGGGCACGCACAACTGGCCGATCGCCGATCACGCCGATCTGTTGCGTGCTCGCGCGGTTGGCGAAAACGAGCTCCAACGTATGCGCGAGATCGTTGATCTCTTCACAGAAGTCAATCCGAAACTCGCAATCCTGGCGACTGCGGTGGACATTGCACTGAGCCGCATGCCGGTTGGAGGTGTCGGCACCAAAGGTCCACACCGCGAAGAAGAACGCGAGCGACCAAAGGAATTCCGAGGGGTGCGTTTCACGCTCATCGAGGAGCGCGATGCGCCGCCGCGCGTGCGCTCGATTTACGAAGACATGAAGCTGACGTTGGGCCTGCCGTTCATCGAAACTGAATATCGCGCGATGGCATCCTACCCGGACTGGCTTGAGGTATGGTGGAAGGATTGCAAACCGCTCGCGCAAGACGAACAATATCAGGCGCTGGGCGCAGCAATTTCTAAAGCGGCAATCGAAGCTGCCAAATTGCTTCCCCACCGTCTGTACTTGAGCGATGACCTTATCGAATCATGCGACGTTGACGAGACAAAGCGGGTTGAACTGCGGCGCAGCAACGGGACCTTTGTGCGACTCCTTCCTGGACTCATTATGAACCTAGAAGTCGCGCGCCGCGGACTCGGCTAACAAAAGTCTGCCCTCTAAGTTTTTCAAGCAAGGGTGGCGGAGCGATCACATACACGATGCCTCTCGAACCGCCCATCCACACGTGTTCGAATTGGGCGCGCTTGTAAATGATGCGAATGTGGCCGGGCAGCCCGTACGGATCGTTGGCGATGACGTCACCGTCGCGCGTGAAGCCGCGGACGACAAGCAAGTGTCCGTCCGTATTTTTGTAGGGCGATCCAACGAGCTCGCCCGTCTTGACGCGAATACTTGCGATGAGCGGAACGCCGAGCGTTACGTAGCGTTCGAGGTCGGACATTCCCGAAAGCCGTTCGACCCAGCCTGCGAGCCCATGTTCTGAAGTGAAAGCCACGTTGAACGGCCAATTCCCGCAGCCCTTATACACTGGATCGTACGTGCCGGCCGCGCTTGACGCTACGTCGACATCCCATTTCGGATGATTCGTCCGCGCCGCCCAGTAAGCCATAATCATGGAGACGCTCGTTGGGCTGCACCACGCATCGCCGCCACCACCGAGAGCGTCAGGAGATTCGTCGATGCGTTGCGTTCGCTCGGGAACATCGATATCGACTCCCCACGCGTTTTTGTTCGGCAAGCTTTGCGCAGTCGCGGTGTCATCGCCGGTCGTGACTGCAAAAAGCGTGAGCGTCGGCATCTCGCCGTGTGCGCCAGGATGGAAATACACCCGCGCTTGCCACGCGTCGGATGCGGTCGTGAGGTAGAGCGTGTCCGTGTCGACCCGGCCATCTCCATCCGCCGGCGATTGTACTGAATGTCGGTGACCGTCGCTCTCATCTTTGCTCCAATGGCCCATCTCATACCAATTCGTCCAGCGGCTACCGATGCGAGCGCGCAATTGGGTCTCAATCCACGACCCGCCTGGTGTGTTCACATCCCATGAGGCAACCGCGGTGGTGAAAGGGTGTTCGACTACGTGCGCGTCGGACGTGAAATCCTGCGACTGCGCATTTGGAAAGCGAAGAACCGTTAGCGACACCGCAAGCACCAACGCAAGCGCTAGATTTCCCATTCCCAAGCATTCCAATAATTGGTGATGACGGGCGACGGCTTGAAGTTCTTGAGATCGCGATTAATCCCGTGGACGACTCGATCCCAATAAATGATAACGGCGGGCACGTCGTCGAGCATGATGCGCCAGGCTTCCTTGTACTGAGCGCGTCGTTCCGCTTGATCGTACGAGCGCTCCGCTGCGACGAGGTGTTCGTCAACCCTTCGGTTGCAGTAGTAGTCTGTGTTTCCCCCGTGCGGCGGAAAGTAATCGCAGCCCCAGCTTCCTATATCGTCCGGATCGACACCGTTCGTATTGACAATCCACGACATGTCGTACTTGTTGCCATACAGGGGGCCGTCCGGAGCGAAAAGTATCGTGCCCGCGTAGTTCTTGATCGTGAGATCGATGCCGATTGTTTTGAGTTCTTGGCTCACGAGCGCCTCGGCACTGGCGTTCGGCCTGTTGTTGGTCGTCGAGGAAATCGAGAGTGCAAGCCGCTCCCCATTTTTAATGCGAATGCCGTCCGGCCCGGGCACCCATCCCGATGCATCGAGCAGGCGGCGCGCCTCATCGGGATCGTACGGAATAGGTGGCAAGTCGTTTGCCGCCCACGAGAATGGCGGAATATCAGAAACGGCTTGTACGCCTTGACCCGCGTAGACGGTGGCAATGATTTTTGGTACGTTGATGGCGCGGGCGATCGCTCGTCTCACGTTGACGTCCTTGAGAATCGGGTTCGTGACGTTGAAATCGAGGTGCCGGTATTGGTCGGCGAGCTGTGTCATGATGTTAATGCCTGAGATCGAAGCGAGTTGTCCGGTCAGTGGCTTGGAGACACCTTCCAGCACGTCTATTTCATGCGTGCGCAGCTCATTGAGCTGCGTCGTACTATCGGGAATGACTTCATAATGGATTTCGCGCACGTGCGCTCGCCCGCGCCAGTAGTGTTCGTTTGGCGCAAAGATGAGATCGGAACCGTGGATCCACTGCTTGAGAACGAAAGGGCCGTCACCGATAGGAGCGGCGTTGTAGCCGATGTTGCGCAGCGTTCTATATTTTGCGAGCAGGTGTGCCGGCAACGGTGAGAAGGTACCCTCAGAGAAAAGATACACGACCGGGCTGAAGGGCTGCTTGAGCACAAACGTGACCCGATGCGGGCTGTCCGCCACGATGTCTTTGATCTTGTCGTATCCCCACGTGTAGACGACTGGGTTGTTGCCATCGACGATGGCGTGCCACGTAAATATCACATCCTTCGATGTGACCGGTTCGCCGTCCGACCACAGGGCGTTTTGCCGTAGGTTGAACGTAACGCGTAAGCCATCTTTGCTGATCAGCCCGTTCTGAAGGCTCGGGAATTCCGTGGCGAGCGCGGGCACCGGACGCATGTGGTCGTCGTAGCGGAAAAATGGTTCGAAGAGCAGCGCCGTGACGTCATCGGCTGAGGATTGGTTCGAAAATAAGCGCACGAGCGTATTAGGCTCTTCGGCAACGGCAAGACGAACGACACCGTGGATCGTCCATGCGTTTGCGCGGGAACCAGGCTCTTTCGAAGTTTGCGTGTTGACTTTGCTGCAGGCGCTCTGAGCGAATGATATGCTCGCGCATGCGACCACCACGACAATGAGGCGGCGCATTCGGCGGCGCCGTTGTGGCGTGGACACGCTCATCCGCGTGCAGCCCGACGCCGCTCGAGCCACTTCGGCGTTCGTTCGCTGGCGCCACGAACCGCACGCCACAGCTTGCCGCCGCCGAAGCGAACGACATCATCGGTGGGCAAACCGGTATGCGCTTGAACTCGCTGAATATGCGCGTGTGCTTGCGCTGCGCTGAGGTTTCGGGTATTGAGCGCAACGGCAACGCACGGTGCGGGCTTTATCGGCGCGAGCGTCGATTCATGGAGGTTGGAAAGCATCTTGAGATCGGGAATCGCTACGTCAAATTCGCCATCGCCGATAGTTTTGCGTTCAACGTCGTGACAAAAAACAAGCAGATCGGGTGCGCTGCCAAACATCAGTCCATACGTGACCGCGGCAAACGCCGGGTGAATGATGCTGCCTTGGCCCTCGACGAACGTGTACTCGGTGTCCGCGGGCACGTCGAGCACCAGTTGCTCTGCGGCTCCCGAAACGAAATCGGAGATCACGCGATCGACGCAGATGCCTTTGCCCGCAATCATGATGCCGGTCTGTCCGGTAGCGACAAATTCGGCCCGCGCTCCGACAGCGATGGCTGCCGCCGTGATCTCAAGCATGACGGACATTTTGCCAACCGCGCAATCGCTGCCGACTGCGAGGGTGACAATCTGCGGCACGCCATAAGCTTCGCCGGAGAAAAGGGGAATGTCGTCTGGCGGTTTGCGCACGTCCCATAGGCGTGCGCCGCTTTTTTTTGCACGCGCGACGAACTCGACGTCCTCAGTCACGAACTGATGAAGGCCGTTGACGATTTCCAGACCGGCATCAATCGCGTCAAGAACGTGCGCGCGGAATTTCGGCGGCAGTTCGCCGCCCGAGACGGCGACACCGACAAGCAACGATGTTGGTGAAAATGCCAACGCCTCACGCATCGACGCCACGACAGGCACGTCGCGATCGATTGAAGGAACGACGTCGCGCACGCGGTGACCAGCGAACTCGGGGTCGATAACCGCAACGACATCATCGCGGCCATACCGCAGCACCCCATGGGCCGTTTTGGCATGGTGAACATCCGCAAGATAGCCATCGGTCAGTGCGACGTATCGCCGCCGAGCTTGCGCGCTCATGTGAGAAGATTACGTCGAAGGTCTGGGCACTACCCCCAAACCGGGCGCGTCGGGGAGTCGTAAGCGTGCGCCGTCGTAGCGGACGCCAACGAAAGGATCATCAGTTATAAGAAGGGGTCCGTCAATGTCGGCGTAGTCGACCAGTGGCGTAAGGTGAGCTGCAGCTGTCGCCAATATGGAAGACTCGATCATGCAGCCGATCATGATCTTCAATCCGAGTGCGCGCGCCGCATGGATCATGGCAAGAGCGGCCCGCATCCCACCACACTTGACGAGCTTGATATTAATGCCATCGACACAGCCATGGAGCCGGGCGATATCGGTGAGCGTCCGCGAATCTTCATCGACAAAGATTGGAATTGGCGAGTGTTCTTTGACAAAGCGCAGCTGCTCAGGGTGGCCCGCATCGATCGGCTGCTCGCAAAACTCGATGTCGAAGCGCCTGAGCGCCTTAAGCATCGTCACGGCGCCTTGGGGCGTCCAGCCTTCGTTCGCATCGAGACGAATCCGGCCGCTATAGACTGAGCGAATCGCCTCCAGCGTTTCAACCTCGTTGCCGCCGCCGATTTTCACTTTGAGAATGGGAAGATGACGCGCTTCCTTCGTTTTCTCGACGGTCTTTTCGAGGTCCGCGATGCCGATCGTAAATGATGTCTCCAGCGCGCGCTCGGGATTGAGCCCAAGAAGTTTGTAAACGGGAACGCCGACGCGCTTTCCGGCCAGATCGTGGAGCGCCAGGTCGAGTCCGCAGCGAGCGGCGTACGCGTGCACAGGCAAGAGATTGAGCACGTCGTCGAAACGCCAGAAATTGGCGCGCCCTAGCACCAAGCTTTCGAGCAGCCGACTGACCGCTTCAGGTCCTTCGTCGTATCGTAATATTGGAGAGGACTCGCCCAGCGCCTCAACCTCGTCGACCTCGAGCCGCAGGAGAACTGTTTCCGCAAGGTCCTCGGATCCACGGCTGATGGTGAACGTATGCCGCAGGTGCAAACGCAGCCGTTCAAGAGTGATTCTTGGCACGTCGCGCGATGCGACTGGCCCGGACGGCATTCTAATTCGTTCTCCTGCTTATCGCTTTGCCGAAACGTCGGCGAAGCATCTACCACGCTTGCTCGCCCTTATGTTATGCGACGAAATATCTCCTTGGAATCAAACTGCGTGCAGGTCTAGCGAGTTCGGCGGACAATCTTTTGTCCATATTTTTGTCTTGGACAAGGAGAGACGCTATGGGTCTGTCTCGCTTTTCGCGTTCTTTGGCTTTGATCGTCGTCGCAGTTCAGGCCGTCCTGTGGATGCAGGCGCCAGCGCAAGCAGGGTCCACAGGTAGTCTTTCAGGGACCGTCAGCGATGACAAGGGAGCGCCCATCAGCGGTGCACAAGTCAGCGCCGTATCCGGTACCGGCAATTATGTCGCGACGACCGGCAAAAACGGATTCTACATCATCCTCAACATGACACCCGAGACCTATACGGTCACGTATTCGGGGCAAGCCTATGAATCTGCCAGGTTTTCGGGAGTAACTATCTTTCAAGATCAAACGCTTGTCCTCAACGTAACGCTACAACCCCATGTCACAACGTTAGGTCGCATCACCACGACGGCTGCTGTAAAGACAAATCTGGTGCAGCCAAATGTCACCTCGAACACCTACAATATTACAGCCGCAGAGCAGCATGCGATCCTTGGCGACAATACGCACCATACGTTGTATGACGTCTTATGGCGATCTCCCGGTGTCACCAGCGGCCCAACGAATGGATCGCCGATTATCCGCGGTGGGATTAATACCGAGCTCGGGTGGGAGTTTGATGAGATCCCTATCATTGATCGTACCGTCGGCTACTATGTAACCGAACTGAGCACTACCGGAATCGGCAATGTCGAGCTCACCACCGGCGGATTATCCGCATCGCAAGGCGGGTCAAACGGCGGCATCGTGAACATGGTTGTGAAACAAGGGTCCTATCCAGGCCATGCTTGGGTTAATGGTTCGATTGGAACGCCAGCATACTCTCATGGGCTCGACTTCGAGATTGGCGGCGCATATCCGAACAATAAGTTCTCATATTTCGTTGCTGGCTCATATATAAACAACGATCAGCTTTACGGCAGCGACGCTGGCAAAACGTTTTTCCCTGAGAACGTCGAAGGATTTGACTTTGTCAACACCCACGACACGATGATCAACCTCCACCAACGCTGGGGAGAGTCCAACCAAAACGATCTTCAATACCTGGCAGACGTGGGCGTAGGGCTTTTCCGCACCAGCTACGGTGGCGTACAGGGTAAACAACTAGCGTTGACCGGAGCAATCGTAGGCCCCGGCGGGGTCATTAACGACTACATCCTTTCACAAAAATTGAACGCCGACACTTGGTATCACTGGTATAATATCCAAAAGCTCTCGTTCAGTCATACCATCAACGATCGTTCCTACTACCGTGCACGAATAGCTCAATCACGAAACGGTTACTACTTCGATGAGTTGTGGGCCGCTAACGTTGGTGAACCGTGCATCAACTACAGCACCTTCCCCTTCGGAGTGGTGCCGGGGTGCACGATTCAGCAAGGCCCTGACCCCAACTTCAACTTTTGGGGCTATGGCATTTATTATCAAGACCGTCACCAATTAGGAACATTTGCGAACTTCGATTATGTCAATCAGGTTAGCGCGCATCACCAGTTGCGCCTCGGCTTGAGCGACGAATGGGATAACAACTTGCGCGCAGTCGCCGATCCGACGTCTACTGACTTCAACGGCACGTGGCCCGACTTTTACCGTGTTACTAAAGCACCAACGCACCTTTACGGCGTCTATCTGAGCGACCACTACGCGGCGGGCAAATGGGTGGCCGAGCCTGGCCTGCGCTGGGACCTCGAACGTTACTCAATAACTCCAGTTTTGTTTCCAAATGGTATGCCAGCGGCAGGCACCGCATATCCATTTGTCGAGAGTTTTGTCAGCCCCCGATTTGCGGTGGCGTATCAAGCGGATCCGAACAATGTTTTCCGAGCTTCATACTCTCACCTAGGTCAGTTCATCGGCACAGCCTATGCCGAAAACTTCACGCCTGACGCTTACAACAATACGGGGCCCTATTTTACCCAATACAAACCGCAGGTTGCCAAGAGCTACGATCTGTCCTGGGAACATCAATTCTCTGGATCGACTTCGCTTCGCATTACCCCATACGCGCACAACAATGATGACTATGTTGTGGAATTGCGAGCATTCCCGAAAGGGGGCTCGAGCAGGCGAGTGTTCTTCCAAAATGGTGGCGTGACGCATACAAAAGGTGTGGAAGTGGGCGTGTCGCGAGAAGTGAGCCAGGGACTCTCAACGTTCTTTGCATTTACGTATAACGATACTAAGAGTAATGTCATAAGTCTCGCGGGACCCTACTTTGGTTCTTCGAGTAACAGCAACTTGGTGGCCGCGAATATCCTGGCCAACAATCTCCTGCCGGCATCATATGCCGCCCCATGGTCGAGCAACCTCGCACTCGATTACAAACTGCGCGATTGGGAGGTCATTTCAAACACTACGTGGTCAACTGCGTTCCCCTACGGCAACGGCCGCGTCTACTATGACCTCGTCAACGGCGTACCGACCATCAAGCCAAATCCGGGTACGTGTATTACGACAAATCAGGGTCAGCAGTGCCTCAGCTCAGCGGAGGCGCCCAACTCGTTTGCAAATTCTCTTAAGGGTCCGGCTTGGTATAATCAGAACTTAAGCGTTTCGCACCGTGTTGGCGTTGGCTGGGCCGGCGTCAGCGCATACAACCTTTTCAATGACACGCGTAATCCGACCCTGTCGACTAACGGCTATTATCTGAACACGGATTCAAGCGGCAACTTTAAGCCAATGACGCCGTGTCCAAGCACATCTACGCAACTATTCCCGTGCTACGATACTGTCTACGCGGCGCCTAACATGGTGCAGTATCCGGCCAACGGGTATTTTGCACAGACATCATTGCCGTCGAGACAAGTCATATTCTGGTATAAACTTAACCTCTACTAACAGGGTAGAGCGGAACGAAAGTGCGAGCGAAAGTCAAGACTTGTCTTTCGGTACTGCCCGTGCTACCGTTACTGCCAAGCGCGATACGTCGCGCGATCCCTGGGGTGTGCGAGAGCTCGTCTTGTGATTGATCCAACATCGTCACGAGAGGGAGCCGAGCTCCGAGCCATTTTTGAGCAGGCCCTCCACGTAGAGGGAAGCCTTCCGATGGCCGGGCCAGCACCCACCTGCTGAAAGCGGGTTCTAATCTCCGGCGGGTAACGGCACTTTGGGGTAAAGCAAAAGGCCCGACGCTTAAAGCGCCGGGTCATTTGCGTTTAAGGATCCGAAACACGGCTGCTATGGCGAGGGCAGTAACGATTGCGGATTCGGTAAGCCACGCGTACACCCAGGAAAACAGTCCCATGCGTGTTTGAGTGCATTTAATAATAGCATTGCTGCAGTGAGCCGCGCCAGGAATGTGCGGGCAGCCCTCGGTACGCCACGCGACGTATGCAGGGTACTCCCACGTAAAGTTGCTGGGCTTTCCATTGAATTATAAGGCTGACAGCGATTGCAATTATCGCAATCCCAACGATGATGAGAACATACTCGCGGCGCCGCGCGTGTTGATCGGTCAAGGATGCATACCTCTGGACGAGATACGGGGAATAGCCCGATTTGGTTTGCTCGGCTTACTCGGTCGCTACGGCTTTCAGGGCGTCCTTTGCCAAAATGCCGCGCAGCCAGGCCACCGCGCGCGCGACGGCATCACTCTCGTCCTCTGCGCCCTCATACTCTAGTGAAAGAAAGCCGCGGTAGCGGCGCTGCCAGAGAAAAGTAAGGATCGAGAGGTAGTCGATGCTCTCATCGGCGCCAAACGTGTCGAGCTGCGTCATGGGCGCAACGGCAAAGACTGCATTGTTGAGTGCCTCGCTCCACTCGTCGCGGCTGTGCCCGCCGAGCATCGATGCGGTTGCTGCCACCCGCAGCCAGGCACTATCTGTCTCCTTGATCGCGCGCTTGACGTCAGTCGGGGTCGCGACCAGTGATTGTGCGCGCGGTTCCAAGGCAAAGGTGATGTTATATTGTTTTGCTTGTATGCAAGCGGCAGACAAACCGCGAATAAGTTCGCGCCACGCGAGCACGGGTGAATCCTGCGCTTGCCCGGCTCGAATTCGTACGAGCGGCGCACCGAGACCGGCCGCTATCTCGAGAGAATTCGTGAGCTTGGCGGTGTGCTGGTCGATCTCGCTTGCTTCAAATGCAGTATCGTGGTGAAACGATGCGACGGTAAGACAGCGGTCGGTGCAGAGTTTCTTCAACTGCGCAACATATTCGGTATCGAGACGGGGGAAATGCGAGCGCACAAATTCGACGCCATCGAGCATAAGATCGTTGGCGCAGAGATCGACCCACTCCAACTGCGTGAGATGACCGCTCGCGAGCATGCGAGCAAACGACTGCGAGCTACAGCACAGTTTCATGCGAGCTCTATGGCGCCGCGATCGCGCGTCATGTTCAACGAGGCGCTGTTCTGCGGTACGGAGCTCAACCCTCTATGAGCTTCGTGCTGTGCGTCGGCGAGGCACTCATCGATTTTGTCGCACAAACGCGTGTGAGCGACGTTGGCGCAAGTGAATTATTCCGTCGCGCGGCGGGTGGCGCGGTCGCCAATGTTGCGGTGGGCATCGCGCGCCTCGGCGGCGACGTGCATTTCGCAGGCTCGCTCAGCCGCGATGCGTTCGGTCGATTTCTGCTGCGCACGCTGGCGCACGAAAATGTCAACGTCGATGACGTGCGTGTGGTTGATGCAGCAACGACGCTCGCGTTCGTTGCGCGTGGCGATCACGGAGCGCGCGATTTCTTCTTCCTGCGCAATCCCGGTGCGGACAGTCAATTATCGATGACAGACATTTACGCTCATGAGCTCACGCACGCGCGCGGGCTGCACTTCGGGGGCGTGCTGTTGAGCAGCGATCCCGCGCGATCAACGTGTTTGGCTGCCGCGGCATCGGCTCGGCGTGCGGGAGCACTCGTCAGTTTCGATCCCAACGCACGGCCACAACTGTTTAACACGGCCGATGAGATGAGACGCTGGCTTATCACGGGATGCGCCCAAAGCGATCTCGTCAAGCTGTCAGAGGACGATCTGGCTGAATTGGGTATGCGGCCGGGCGACGCAGGCAGGCTCATCAATGAGATTACTCGCGCCGTCATCGTGTCGCGTGGCGAACGCGGTTGCGTGTGGATGAATGCTAAAGGCGAATCCGGCGAGGTCGAATCACCGCGAGTTAATGTCGTGGACACAACGGGTGCGGGCGACGCTATGATGGCCGCGATTTTGTGGCGGCTGGGGCAGACACGCGATGCGCAGTTCTCTGGAGAGACATTGGCGGATGCTGCGCGATATGGCTGCGCCGCCGGTGCGTTTGCATGTACGCGCGAGGGAGCGATTCCATCGCTTCCCACCGCCGCAGAGCTGGAATCATTACGCTCCAGGTTGCCCTAAGCACGCTGGGGAAGTTATTGAATATGCCCGCCTCCAACCCCATGCTCGTCTTTGTCTGCGCTCACAATGCTTGCCGCAGCGCCATTGCGGAAGTCATCGCCGCCGCCGAAGCGCAGCGTCGCGGTCTTTCCCTCACCGTCGCCAGCGCGGGCACGCACGCGCTGCCAGGGTATGGAGCCGCCACAATCGCTCAGGCAACCATGAACGAGATTGGTCTCTCACTCGAACGGCATCGTTCGCAGCCGGCCAACGCCGAACTCGTTTCACGCGCCACCCTCGTGGTGGCGATGACCGACGCGCAACGTGACATGCTCCACAGTGCGTTTCCCAAAGACCGCGACAAAGTTATCAGCTTTAATGATCTGACTGGACTAGGTGACGTCCCCGACCCCATTGGTGGGGAACCCGACGAGGTGCGCGCCGTTAGAGATCAGCTCCAATCCGCGATGCCGCTCATCTTCCACGAGCTCAAGGAGCGTGGCGCTTAATGACTGCAAGCACGCGCGCCAAAGGCAGCTAACAACGCCGAGGAGAACGACGCATTGTGGTAATCGCAAACCAGAAATTCCGCATCGCCGTGGGCTCCGATCACGCCGGCTTTGGCTTTAAAGGAATGATCGCCGAGCATCTGCGCGGATTGGGCCATGAGGTCGTAGACTTTGGCACCTACTCAACCGATCCGGTTGATTACCCGCTCATCGGCTTTAAAGTTGGCGAGGCCGTAGCCAGCGGCGAGTGCAATCGCGGCGTGCTCACGTGTGGTTCGAGTTTGGGCGTTGCTATGGCCGCTAACAAGGTCAAAGGCGTGCGAGCCGCATCGATCGGAGAACCCTACTCGGCAAAACTTTCGCGTCAGCACAATGACTGCAACGTTATCTGCTTCGGCGAACGACTCACCGGCTGGGATATGGTGCGTGAGTGTCTTGACGTGTGGCTGGAAACAGAAGCTGAGGGCGGGCGGCACCAGCGTCGTGTGAAAGAGATCGACGAGTATGCGGCGCCCGCTGCCGCGAAGACGCCGCAGGAAGCGAAGTCGTGAACGCGAGGCTGTTGGAGCAGGCGGCGCTTGCCGCCACGGATCCCGAGGTTGCGCTCGCGATTGAGCTGGAAGAAGACCGTCAACGCCGCAACTTGGAGCTCATCGCGTCCGAGAATTACGTGAGCGCGGCGGTGCGCGAGGCGGCCGGCTGCGTCATGACCAACAAATACGCCGAGGGCTATCCGGGCAAACGTTACTATGGCGGCTGCGAGTACGTCGACATTGTCGAGACTCTGGCGATCGAACGCCTCAAAAAGCTCTTTGGCGTTGAATACGCAAACGTGCAGCCACACTCCGGTGCGCAGGCGAACATGGCTGTCTACTTCTCGGCGCTTTCCCCGGGCGATACGATCATGGGGACGGCACTCGACCACGGCGGGCATCTCACCCACGGCAGTAAGGTCAGCTTCAGCGGCAAGATGTATAACGTCGTGACCTACGGCGTGAGTGCCAAGACCGAACGCTTCGACTACGATGAGATTCGCGCCATCGCGCGCGAGCACAAGCCGAAGATGATTGTCACCGGCTGGAGCGCATATTCGCGCATTCCCGATTGGAAAGCGTTCGCCGACATCGCGCACGAGAACGGCGCGTTGCTGATGGCGGACATCGCGCATGTCGCGGGTCTTGTTGCGGCAGGCCTTCATCCCAGCCCGGTTGGCTACGCCGACTACGTCACGACGACGACGCACAAAACGCTGCGCGGTCCGCGCGGCGGCGTGATCATGAGTGACGCAGAGCGCGGCAAGACTCTGGCCAAGACGGTATTTCCCGGCATACAGGGTGGGCCGCTGATGCACATCATTGCCGCCAAGGCGGTGTCGTTCGCCGAGGCGCTCACACCGCAGTTCAAAGACTATGCGAAGCAAATCGTAGCGAACGCGAAGGTGCTCGCGAAAGGCCTCGAGTCTCGGGGCTTACGGATTGTCACGGGCGGCACTGATAACCATCTCATGATGGTTGACGTGTCGGTGCGCGGTCTGACCGGCAAAGCAGTTGAAACCTACTTGGACACGATCGGCATCACAGTCAACAAGAACATGATTCCGTTTGACAAGAAACCGCCGGCAGTTTCCAGCGGCATCCGGGTGGGAACACCTGCGGTCACGACCCGCGGGCTCAAGGAGCCGGAGATGGAGGAGATCGCCGATATCATGGGCGCCGCAATGGACGACATCGAGAGCGGAGCGCAACGTGATGCGTTACGTGCGCGTGTGTACGAACTCACCGGACGTTTCGGGGTGCCGTAAACATACCGCATATGGATGCTTCAAAGAACGGTACGAGAGGCTTATACACGCACCCTGATTTTCCGGCACTTTCCATTGTCGATCATCCGCTCGTCGCAGATAAACTTGGCCGCCTGCGCGATGCCGCGACGCCAAGTAAGGAATTCCGCGAGTTGTCCGCAGAACTTGCCACGTTGCTAGCCTGGCCGGCGACCGCCGATCTGGAAGTCACCGACACGCAAGTGGCCACACCGCTCGATTGGGCACCCGCGAAGAAAATCGCACGCGTGCCGCTGCTCGTGCCGATATTGCGCGCAGGGCTTGGCCTCGTGCCTGGCTTCCACGCACTGATGCCGCAAGCAACTGTCGCGCACGTCGGGATTTACCGAGATCCCGATACGCTTCAAGCGGTGCCATACTACATCAACCTTCCCGACAAGCTTGAGGGTTGGCGTGCTTTCGTTTTGGATCCGATGCTGGCTACCGGCGCATCTGCAATTGCGACGATTTCGCTGCTCCTCGAACGCGGGGCAAAACTGGGCGACCTTCGATTCATCTCGCTCATTGCCGCGCCCGAAGGCGTGCGCGCACTTTTAACTGCGCATCCGGGCTTGCGCGCGTTCACCTGCGCCATCGATCGCCACCTCAACGATCACGCATACATCGTCCCCGGCCTTGGTGACGCAGGTGACAGGCTCTTCGGCGCGGGAGCAGGGCGCATGCCGGAAGTTGCCAGCCGGTCCACACAACGCAGGGCGACATGAGCGACACGACAACTGTGCTTAACCCTCATCTCCACGACCGGCCGTCGTGGGATGCATACTTCTGCGGCATCACGCGGGCGGTTGGCACGCGTGCGACGTGTTCGCGAAAAGCAGTGGGCGCCGTTCTCGTCAAAGACAAGCTCATCTTGGCAACCGGTTACAACGGAGCGCCTGCGGGGCTGCGCCATTGCGATCACACAGACGGCCGCGATCTGCTCAACGGGCATTGCGCGCGCTCAACGCACGCGGAGCAAAATGCCATTGTACAAGCGGCGCGGCATGGCATTGGTATTGAGGGGTCGACGCTCTACTGCAGCAACAATCCGTGCTTGACGTGTACCAAGTTGATCATTAACGCTGGTGTTGTGCGCATCGTCTATGAAGAAGAATATCCTGACACCCTGGCATTCGAGCTGCTGCGCGAATCAGGTGTAAAAGTGGAGCGGTTCGGCGAGCGGACAGGCTAACGCCGGCTGATGTACCAGCAACTCTTTAACATCAACATCTACTGGTTGTGTGGGCTGACGTTTCTTCTTGCCGCAGCCAGTTGCGCTATCGTCACGCCGCTCGTCCGGCGCATGGCGTTCGCACTCGGCGTCTTCGACGAGCCAAACGACGACCGGCGAGTGCACGCCCAGCCCACGCCGCGACTCGGCGGGCTCGCGATTTTTGTCGGCTTCATGCTTGCGCTCTTCGCCATGCTCAATGTTGCGCTCACCAACAACTACGTAATCCACCACTATCTCGGAACCCGCGATCTGGCACACATTATTGGCCTGCTCTCGGGCGGAACGCTCATGCTCGGCGTGGGGCTCTGGGACGACATCATGGGCATGAAACCCGGTCGCAAATTCCTCGCGCAGTTCCTTGTCGCGGCCATCACGATCATTCTCTATAAATTTACGGTCTTCGGTTTTACGTTACCGCATGTCGGCTATATTGCGCTTGGCTGGCTCGCCATTCCGTTCTCGCTGTTCTGGTATCTGGGCATGGTCAACGCCATAAACTTTATGGATGGTCTTGATGGGCTGGTCACGGGCGTGACGATCATTGCATCAATCACCATGATCGTCGTGTCGCTGTGGCATCATGAATATCTGGTTGCGATTACGATGTGTGCGCTCGGCGGGGCGGCGGCCGGATTTTTGCCGTTCAACTACAACCCTGCGCGTATCTTCATGGGCGACGGCGGATCGCTCTTCATTGGATTCGTCATGGCAAGCGCTGCGGTCATGGGCACGGAGAAAGTTGCCGTCGGCATCTCGCTGCTCGTGCCGTTGCTCGTGCTTGCGCTGCCAATTCTTGACACAGCGCGCGTGATCATCGCCCGTCTTGGCAAGCGGGTGCCAATCTTCGATGCGGACCGTAGCCACGTGCACCATCAACTGCTCGACTTCGGCCTCACGCAACGTCAAGTGGTCAATATCATGTACGTCGTGTGCGGCATTCTCGGCGGCCTCGCTATCGTGCTTTCGCGGCCGGGAGGCCCGCACGTGTTTTGAAATCCCCGCTCGCCGTGGCGGTCGTGTTGGGGACTCGGCCCGACGCGGTCAAAATGGCGCCTGTCGTTGCAGCGCTCGCACGCGATTCGCGTTTCCGCTGCGTCACCATTGCCACCGCACAGCATCGCGAGATGCTCGACGAAGTACTCGAGCTGTTCGGTATTAAGGCCGAGTACGATCTCGGCGTGATGACAGAAGGACAGTCGCTGACGGACGTCACCACGCGCGTGCTCGAACGCATCGGCACGGTCCTCGCCGACGTGCGGCCAGAGCTTGTTCTCGTTCACGGCGACACGACGACCTCGACCGCCGCTGCACTTGCCGCGTATTACCAGAAGATTCCGGTTGGTCATGTCGAGGCCGGCCTGCGCACCAGTACAATCTACGAGCCGTTTCCCGAAGAGATCAATCGGCGCCTCACGGGCGTGCTCGCAACCTACCACTTTGCGCCGACCCCGCTCGCAAAACAGAATCTCTTGCGCGAAGGCAAGGATGCCAAAAGCATCATCGTCACCGGAAACACCGTCATCGACGCGTTCACTGCAATTCACAAAAACGTGACCGAAGCCGACGTGGTGCCGGTAAACACGCAGCGCGTAATCTTTGCAGAAGCGCACCGCCGCGAGAATTTGGGAGAGCCTTTGGAGGCGATATGCCGCGCGTTCAAGAGAATCGTCAGCGCGCGCCCGGATGTCTCGCTTGTGTGGCCCGTACACCCAAATCCACCGATCGTGGAGGTCGTGCGGCGAAACTTGGAAGGCGTGCCGCGCGTGCACCTCATAGCGCCGCTGGGCTACCGCCAACTCGTTGCCACTATCGCTCGCGCGACGCTTGTTGCCACCGATTCGGGTGGATTACAAGAAGAAGCGCCAACACTGGGCAAACCCGTGCTCGTCTTGCGACGCGTCACTGAGCGGCCAGAAGGACTGCAGGCGGGAACGCTGCGTCTCGCCGGCGTTACAGAAGAAGAGATCTCAGCCCACTTGGCCGAGTTGCTCGATAACGCCGCCGCGTATCAGAAGATGGCGAAGGCGGTGAATCCCTACGGTGACGGCCACGCATCGCGACGAATTGTCGATGGGGTGTGGGCATATCTTCGCGGCGGCGCAATGCCGGATGAGTTTGTCCCTCCTGATAATGTAGCAACGGACAACACAACGAAAGACAATGTAGCAACGGACCTTCAGGTCCGTTCACGTAAACGGGGATGAAACAGCAAGATCCGCTCAGCCTGGCACAACTCGGGGGCGCCGGCATGTCGGTCTTCGGCACGCTGATCGTAGGCTTCTTACTCGGCTGGCTTGCGTCGAGACTTCTGCATTGGGACTTCGCGATACCAATTGGCATCGTACTTGGTTTTGTGGCCGGCATCGTTTCAATGTTCCGACAGCTTGCATCACGGATGTAGCTGGCAAATCTAGCTTGGCTGTGCGGCGGAGGTGAAGGTCCGTCGCTACACGTGAGCCGAACGCTTTCAATCCGATGGAAAGCTTCCGCGCGTATCAAGCAGCGGTAGCATCGCGCAGCCTGGTGCTCGCGGCGCTCGCGGCTTCGAGCCTTGCAATTTTCGGGCACATGAAGATTCCGGCGCTTGCGCTTTTTGCCGGAACGCTTATCGGGCTTGCCTACCTTTTCCACATCGCTACAGGTTTCAACCGGCTGACGAAAAGCGGCAAAGGTTACTTGCCATTTTTGACAATCGAATCTGTTGTGCGCGTGCTTGTGGCGGGCGCTGCGCCCGTTCTAGTTGTTGGCAACGGGCCGGTGTTGGGATACTTCACATATCTTGCCGGATTTGTCGCACCGTTAGCAGTGGCAATTCTCGTCTATCGGAAACAAATCAGTGTCGAGTGCGCCCCAACGCCTGCAAGGCCCCCAGACTCGGCGAAGACAACCGCCTAAAGGGAAGCGATGCAAGAGACCGTCGGAACTCACCCCCTCTGGCATCTTGCGTATGTGCCGGCACGCTTCAGCACAGTGCATGCAGATACGGTGATCGTCACGTGGATCGCTATGGCTTTTGCCATCCTAACGGTTGGTCTGCTCGCCTCGACTCACCCTATTACGGTCCTCTCGAAGCGATACAGCGTCATGGAGCTTCTCGTTAGCTTCCTGTCGGAGACCACAACCGGAATCCTAGGCCGTAACGGTCTCCCATTCGTGCCGTTCATCATATCTCTCTTCGTGTTTATCTTACTGCTCAACGAGATCGGGCTCTTTCCGCTTATCGGCACATCACCTACCGCCGACCTCAACACAACGGCGGCTCTTGCGATCACGACGATTCTCTTAATCCAAATTGTCGGAATCAGCCGGCATGGGTTGGCTTATTACAAGCACCTCGTGATCAAGCCTCTGCTACTCGGCCTCCTGCTGTTGCCAATCAACATCATTGACGAAATTGCGCGACCGATAACGTTGACGCTCCGGTTATTCGGCAACATCTTCGTGGGCGAAATTCTTCTGGTGGTTGTCGGGGCGATAATCGTCGCGGGAATAAGTCTCGCCTTTCATTTGCTACTCATCATCGGCATCGTTCTGCTTGTCGCTTCAATTCTTATCATCGCGATGTCGCTTGCGCGTGCGAAAAAACGCGGTGAGCCGGTTCGTCAACTCCCACTCAGAGCTGCACTCGTCATAGGCACTATTGGGATTGTCATTACGGTGCTAGGGGTCAAAGGAGTTCCGCTGGTTCTGCCGGTGTCTGCGCTTGCGCGCGTGGCACCGATCGGCATTTACGTATTTAATCTCTTGGTTGGCGTTATTCAGGCGGCGGTGTTCACATTATTGACAATCGCATACCTGATCACGCCAACGCAAGAGTCGCTCGAACACTGACCAAGGGAGAACATTTGTGGAAAATGCAATTTTGACCGCCTCCGTCATCCTAGGATTCGCGCTGATGGTGGGGTTCGCCGCATTCGGTTCAGCGATCGGCGATGGCATCATCGGCAGCAAAGCGGTCGAGTCCATCGCACGTCAACCCGAAGCTAGGCCCAATATTTTCTTCTTCTACTTCCTCGGCTTCGGCATTCTGGAATCATTTCCGATCATCGCGATTGGCCTCGCGTTCTTCTTGCTCATCGGCGGTGGTGGCGTGGGCGTGATGAAGGCGGTAACGCCTATTCTAGCCACGCCGACACCCGCGGCAGTGCCTCACGCGACAAAGGCCTCGCCTTTCGGTGCGACGGCCTCGCCTTCTCCGACGGCCTCGTCTCGATAAGTCTGCATGTTGCTCACGATCGACGGCACCTTCTTCGTTCAAATCCTCAACTTCATTCTGTTTTGGGTGTTGTTGAACTATTTCTTTATCGCGCCGACGCGACGTGCGATAGAGCAACGGCAAAAGTATGTCGCAGACCTCTATCATAAAGGCGATGAGATGCAAACAAAGGCCGCCGCGCTGCGAGCGCAGGCCGACGCCATTTTGGCTGAGGCACGTCGCAAGACTGAGGAGGCAATGCGCGCCGCAGCCGCTGAGGCGTCAGATGAGGTACATCTTATCGAGCGTAAAGCAGCGGATGAAGCATCAGCTTCGATCGCACTCGCGCATGCCAATGTAGCAGCCGAACGTCAACAAGCAGTCGAAAAGCAACAAGCGTTCGTCACGGATCTCGCGCATACCATGGTTGAGCGCGCGACTGGCTTCGAGCAGGTGGCATAAGCGACATGGAAATTCCAAGTCTCACCGATCCGGTCTTCATCGCAAAGTTTGTCGACTTCATCATCTTTGTCGGCGCGATCATTTGGATCTGGAATCGATTCTTGGTGAAGCAGTTGGTCGCACACCAGGAGTCGCAAAACAAGCTCGTCGCAGATGCGCAGCTGCATCGAGAGCGAGCTGAGTTGGCAATTGCCCAAGCTCAGCAAGCCATCGAACAAGCGAAAGTGGATACTGTTCGTATGGTTTCAGTCGGCAAGGCGCAGGCTGCGAAACTCATCGAAGACGAGCGAGCCGCAGCCCTCGAGCACGCAAAGCGCATCTTGGCTCACGCGAGTGGTGAGCTCGAACGCGAACGTTACCGCGTGCGCCGGGAGCTGTTGGAAGAAACCGTTGAGCAAGCGCATGCTCAGGCGCGAGAGTTGGCCAAGCACGAAATTGATGCTGTTAAACAGCAGGCGCTTGTTGAGCGAATGATGGCAGATTTGGAGCGGTCACGTGCTTAAGGGCAGCATCGCGAACCGTTATTCGACGGCGCTCTTTAGTATTGCAAAAGAGCGGGGCGAGCAAACCTCTATTACGTCGGAGCTCGACAGCTTCGTTGCCGCCCTGAGGTCGGATGTCAGCTTGTACGGTTTCTACACGTCTCCGGTTGTGGACCGGCGGGTCAAGGAACAGATTTTAGGCAGCGTCCTCGACGGGCGGGCATCGGAGCTGCTCATCAATTTCATTATATTGCTCGTCCGCAAGCGGCGCGAAAACCTCGTCGAGATTGTCGCGCGCCAGATGCATGAGATGCTCGACAAGGAAGCCGGTCGTGAGCCTGCAGCCGTCGGCGCTCCGATGCCGCTCGATGCAGCCAAGATAAGCGAGCTCGCGCAGCGGCTCTCGCGGCTGTACGGACGCAATATCATTCCCCACACAAAGATAACGCCCGAACTTCTGGGTGGGCTCGTGGTGCAGGTCGGCGACCGCTACGTGGATGCCAGCGTCTCCGGCAAGCTCGAAGAATTGCGGCGGCATCTTTTGGCGACTACAGACACATGGAGCGGCGCGTCGCCCAACGGTAAACGGTCGACGTAAAGTCGACCGCTACATATAAAGGAAGAAACGAATGATCAACGCTGACGAAATCGCCGGCATACTCAAGCAACAGATCGCGAGCGCGCGAACAGAAACGCGCGAAGACGAGGTTGGGACCGTTATTGAAGTCGGCGATTCGATTGCGCGCGTCTATGGCCTGACTGCCGTGAAGATGGGTGAGCTCGTACAGTTCCCGGCCGGAGAGCTCGGCATCGCATTCAACTTGGAGGAAGACAACGTCGGCGTCGTCATTTTAGGTTCTGACGTCGGTATCATTGAAGGCGCCACGGTGCGCCGCACCGGCCGCATCGTGTCGGTGCCAGTCGGCGATGGGGTTGTCGGCCGCGTCGTCAACCCGCTCGGACAGCCGCTCGATGACAAAGGCCCCGTGAACACGACACGCACGCGACCCATCGAAACACAAGCGCCAACCGTCGTCCAACGCCAACCCGTGAGCCAGCCCCTCCAGACCGGCATCAAGGCCATCGACGGCCTGGTTCCCATCGGCAAAGGCCAGCGCGAGCTTATCATCGGCGATCGCCAGACCGGAAAGACCGCGATCGCGATCGACACGATCATCAATCAAAAGGGCAAGGACGTTGTCTGTATTTATGTGGCGATCGGGCAGAAGACGTCAACCGTTGCACAGCTCTACAAGATTCTCACGGACGCCGGCGCCATGGACTACACGACGATCGTCGCGGCAAACTCAGCCGACCCCGCGAGCTTGCGCTATATCGCGCCGTACGCAGGGTGCGCGATGGGTCAAGAGCTCATGTACCAGCAAAAAAACGTGCTGATCATTTACGACGACCTTTCCAAGCATGCGCAGGCTTACCGCGAGATCTCGCTTATCCTGCGCCGTCCGCCGGGCCGTGAAGCATACCCCGGTGATATCTTCTACTTGCACTCGCGGTTGCTCGAGCGCGCGGCCAAACTTTCTGACGAGCTCGGCGGAGGTTCGCTCACGGCGTTGCCGGTGATCGAAACGCAGCAGGGCGACGTTTCTGCGTACATCCCGACCAATCTCATCTCGATCACCGATGGTCAGATCTATCTCGAAACTGGTCTCTTCTATAGCGGCATTCGCCCCGCAATCGACGTCGGCTTGTCCGTGTCGCGTGTCGGAGGCGCTGCACAGACGAAAGCCATGAAGGCGGTCGCCGGTCAACTCCGCCTTGAGCTTTCGCAGTATCGAGATCTGGCGGCGTTCTCGAAGCTCTCCTCCGATTTGGATAAAACGACAAAAGCGCAGCTTTCGCGCGGCGAAAAAATTACCGAAACGCTCAAACAGCCGCAGTTCGAGCCACTCGCGCTCGATCAAGAGGTCATCCAGATCTACGTCGCTGTGAAAGACTTCCTGGCCGACGTGCCGACCGAACGAATTTCGCAGTTTCACAAACAATTCTACGAGTTCTTGCGCACGGCGCATCCGGAGATTCCGAGCTCGATCGCAGATCGCAGCGAGATCACGGATGATATCCGGACGAAGCTAGACGCTGCTATCGTCGAGTTCAAACAGCGCTTCTAATGGCAACATTACGCCAGCTTAAAGATCGCGTTAGATCGCTGAAGAACACGCAGCAGATTACGCGCGCCATGAAGATGGTCGCGGGCGCGAAGATCCGGCGTGCTGAGCTTGCGATGCGCGCTGCCCGTCCTTACGCGGCCGCCATCGGTGAGATGCTCGGTGAGCTTGCCAAGACAGGCGGCACCCGTCATCCGCTGCTGCAGACGCGCGAGATATCCGCAAGCGGCATTTTGCTCATGACCTCCGATAAGGGCCTGGCGGGTGCTTTCAATTCCAACCTCGTGCGTGAAGCACTCGCGCGTGCGCGTCAAACGTCCAATGCGCGGCTCTACTTGGTCGGCGGAAAAGCAAAGGTGCAGCTGCGAGGCACGGCCTTCCCCACCGAAGAGGCGTGGCAACTGCAAGGCAAACCGTTCGAGGAGTTAGCGCGCGAGATTTCGGAGCGGGTCTCACAGGACTTCCTTTCGGGCAAGGTCGACAACGTGACGCTCGTGTCGAGCAGGTTTGTCTCAACAATCGTGCAGCGGCCGACAGCAACTGCGCTGCTGCCCATTGCGCCGGCGAGGGTCGACGCGACCACGGTCGACGCAACTTCGACCGCTACAGAAACGCAGGAGACGCAGGCGAAACCGGGCCTTAAGAATGCATTCGAATTCGAGCCGGATCCCGTCGCCGTGCTGGCTGCACTGCTGCCGAAGTATCTTGAGTTTACCGTCTTCCAGGGGCTGCTTGAAACGCAAGCGTCCTTTTTTGCAGCACAACTCATCGCGATGACCAACGCGACCGACAATGCTGGCAAACTCATCGACGATCTCACGCTCGTCATGAACAAAACACGTCAAGCATCGATCACTAAAGAAATCTTGGAGATCGTCGGCGGCGCTGAGGCGCTAAAAGGGTAATGTAGCAACGGACCCTGTAGCAACGGACCCTGTAGCAACGGACCTTTAGGTCCGTTAAAGGATAAGGAAAAACACATAATGCCAGGTACCGGAAAAGTCACGCAAGTCTTAGGCAATGTCGTCGACGTCGAGTTCGCGTCGGCCGATGTGCTGCCGCGGATCAACACGGCGCTCCTTGCAACCATCGTGGGCGTTGACGGCAACGCGCACGAGTTGACGCTTGAAGTGCAAAGCGAGCTGGGCAACAATCAGGTGCGGTGCTTGGCCATGGGCTCAACCGAGGGCATGGTGCGCCGTTCGGATGTCAACGATACGGGTGCTCCAATTTCTGTGCCGGTCGGCGAGGCTACCCTCGGACGTATTTTCAATGTGTTGGGCAAGGCAATCGACTCAGACAAACCGGTCAACGCCGCGAAGTTCATGCCGATCCATCGCGAAGCACCCAAAGTCGACGATCAAGACCCCACCACTGTGATGTTTGAAACGGGCATCAAGGTCATCGATTTGATGGCCCCCTACGTACGTGGTGGCAAAGTCGGGCTCTTCGGTGGCGCGGGCGTCGGCAAGACCGTGCTCATTCAAGAGCTGATCCGCAACATCGCAGCCGAGCACGGCGGCTACTCAGTGTTCACCGGCATCGGTGAGCGAACGCGCGAGGGTAACGACCTGTATCTCGAGATGAAGCACTCGGGCGTCATCGACAAGACCGCGCTCATCTTCGGACAAATGGACGAACCGCCCGGCGTGCGCCTTCGCGTCGGCCTCACTGGCGTGACCATGGCCGAGTATTTCCGCGACGAGCAGGGCAAAGACGTGCTGCTCTTTATCGATAACATCTTCCGTTTCGTGCAAGCCGGTTCCGAGGTGTCGGCGCTGCTAGGGCGGATGCCTTCAGCGGTCGGTTATCAACCGACGCTCGCTTCAGAGATGGGCGCACTCGAAGAACGCATCACCTCCACACGGAAGGGCTCGATTACCTCGGTGCAAGCAGTGTACGTGCCCGCAGACGACCTCACCGATCCGGCAGTGGCCACCACATTTGCGCATCTCGATGCCACAACCGTGCTCTCGCGGTCCATTTCCGACAAGGGCATTTATCCGGCGGTCGACCCGCTTGCGTCGAACTCGCGTCTGCTCGAACCGCGCTATGTCGGGGACGAACATTACCAAGTAGCGCGACGCGTGCAAGAAATCTTACAACGCAATCGCGATCTCCAGGACATCATTGCCATCCTCGGCATTGAGGAGCTCTCAGAGGAGGACAAGGTCGCAGTGCGGCGCGCTCGCCGCATCCAGCGATTCCTGAGCCAACCCTTCTTCGTCGCGGAAGCATTCACGGGCCGCAGCGGCAAGTACGTGCCGCTCAAGGAGACAATTGCGGGTTTCAAGGAGCTCGTCGACGGAAAACTGGACGACCTGCCCGAGCAGGCGTTCTACATGTGCGGCAACATCGACGAAGCGAAAGCAAATGCCGACGCCATGGCCGCAAAGGCTTAGGCGCACGTGGCCAATCTCACCCGGCTGTCGATCATCACTCCCGGTAGCGCGAAGTTCGAGGGTGATGTCGAGCTGGTTGTCGCTCCCGGTGCGGCGGGCGATCTCGGCGCGCTAGCCAATCATGCTCCGATGCTGACAACGTTGCGCACGGGTGTGGTGAGCGCCACAGTCGCAAAATCGACGGGCGAGAAAGCGGCCGGCGAGCGGCTGCAGTTCGCGGTTGAGGGCGGGTTCATGGAGATCCTCGCCGACCGCGTGATCATCCTAACAGACCGCGCGCTTTCACGCGACGAAGTCGACGTCGAGGCGGCGCGAGCCGATCTCAAGCGGGCCGAGGAAGCGCTGGCGCAGAAGCGTGGCGCAGATGATTCGCAAGAGCGTCGCAATATCGCATGGGCTCAGGCGCGCCTGGCCATCACAGCGCGCCCGGTCTAACGCCGACAATATATGTTATGGATGCACTTGAGGGCCTGCGAACCCGGCTGATCGTCGAAGGCGGTCACCGCCTCGAAGGCTCACTCGCGCCACCGGGTGCAAAGAACGCCGCCTTACCCATTATGGCTGCGTCGATCTTGTGCGAAGGCGACGTCATTTTGCACCGTGTACCCCGCATCACGGACGTCGATGTCATGACGGCGATCCTCGAGAGCCTCGGTGCGCGCGTGCGTGAACAGCCTGGCGGTACGCTCGTCATTGACGCGGCATCGATCAATTCCAACACCGCACCATACGCGCTCGTCAGCAAGCTCAATGCATCGTTCGACGTGACCGGCGCGCTGCTCGGCCGTTTCGGCCGGGCTGAGGTTCCGATGCCGGGCGGCTGCATCTTAGGCCCGCGCGCCGTCGACATGCACCTTCATGGCTTCGAGGCGCTAGGAGCGAAGGTCGACCTGGAACACGGCTGCGTCGTCGTCACTGCCTCGCAGCTGCGCGGCGCGACAATTGCACTGGCCAAGCCGAGCGTTGGTGCGACCAAGAATATCATGCTTGCAGCAGCGCGGGCACAGGGAACGACGACGCTCGAGAACGCGGCCCAGGAACCGGAGGTCGTAGACGTCGCTGATTTCCTCGTCGCCATGGGCGCCAAGATCAGCGGCCAAGGCACGACGACCATTGTCATTGAGGGCGTCAAAAAGCTCCACGGCTGCGAGTACACGATCATCCCCGATCGCTTGGTGGCGGGCACGTTCTTGCTGGGCGCGGCGATGACGAACGGCGACGTCACGGTAACCGGCGTCGACCCGAACATGCTTGCAAGCATGAGTGATGTACTGGCGTGCACGGGCGCGAAGGTCGAGGCGAAAGGCGTGAATTTACGAGTCCGCGGCATGCCTTCATGGAATCCCGCCGACATCACGACCGCTCCGTACCCGGGCTTCCCGACTGACCTCCAGCCGCCGCTGGTTGCCTATTTATCGCTCGCGAAGGGCTCTTCAAATGTCCAAGAAACCATCTTCGACGCTCGCTTCGTGTACGTGAGTGAACTCATCCGGATGGGGGCGGATATTACGGTCTCAGGTCGAACCGCACATGTGAACGGAGTTCCCAAACTCAAGGATGCCGTCGTCGCAGCGCCGGATATCCGAGCCGGCGGCGCGCTCGTGCTAGCGGCTCTGGCGGCGGAAGGGACGACCGAAATCGGCGGCCTCGAATACATTGACCGCGGCTACGAATTTTTGGAAGAGCGGCTCGCGTCACTCGGGGCAACCGTCGTTCGCGCGAGCGGCGTCGCACCGGTGACGCCGATGCCGAACCTCGGGAACACGATCAAGCTGCCGAAGATCGTCACACCGTTTCGCGCTCAGTCTTCCTAGGAGCAGGCTTTGGATATTGGAATCGATTTAGGTACCGCAAACGTTCTCGTGTACGTCAAGGGCAAGGGCATCGTGCTGCGCGAGCCTTCCGTGGTTGCGCGCGACACCCGGACCGGCCGCACGCTCGCCGTCGGCGAAGAGGCGCGCATGATGCTTGGCAAGACGCCGAGCAACATCCAAGCTATCCGCCCGCTGCGCGACGGCGTCATCGCCGATTTCGAAGTCACCGAGGCGATGCTCAACTACTTCATCAAGAAGGTGACGCGCAGCAACGGTTTCTTTTCATTTCTGCGGCCCAAACCAGCGGTGACCATCTGTGTTCCGGCCGAGATCACATCAGTCGAAGAGCGTGCTGTGCGCGATGCGGCCAAACTGGCCGGGGCTCGCAGCGTCGACATCATTGAGGAACCGATGGCGGCGGCGATCGGTGCCGGTTTGCCGATCGACGGACCCAGCGGCAACATGGTTGTCGACATCGGCGGCGGCACGACGGACGTCGCAGTCATTTCGCTCGGCGGCATCGTCGTCAGCCAATCCATCCGCGTCGCCGGCAACAAGTGTGATGAGGCGATCGCTCGGCATATTCGGCGCGTCTACAATCTCATGATCGGTGAACGCACATCTGAAGACATCAAAATCACGGTTGGCTCAGCCTACAAGCTCGACCCCGAACTGACCATGGATATCAGAGGCCGCGACCTCATTAACGGACTTCCCAAAACTGTCAATATCACGTCGGAAGAGGTGCGCGAAGCGCTGGGAGAACCGCTCGGTTCGATTATCGATGCCGTCAAGAGCGTGCTTGAGAAGACTCCGCCCGAGCTGGCGGCCGATATTATCGATCGCGGCATTATCCTTACGGGCGGCGGGGCGCTATTGCGCGGGCTCGATTCGCTCTTGACCGAGGTTACCGGCATCCCCGTCATCGTGGCTGAGGACCCGATGTCGTGCGTGGCCATCGGCACCGGGCAACGCGTCCGATTCTAAACCCTTGTGGCCAAGCGCCGATAACGCAGCGTGGAGACTGAATCATCCTAAAACCCTCTGCTCCTCCATACTTTAGCGACGACGGCGTGCCAACCAACGCATATCGGTATCCAGTCGACAAGCTGCTAACCGGGGCGTGCTTCGGCAATCTTTCCTCGTTTCTCAAGCTGACACCGCAGAGCGACATCGCGGGTTATTGGAACGCGTTCGACAACCAGTTCTACTGCGGTCGCTGGGTAACGCAGACGTATATCTCGGGTGAGCGCGCCGTCCCGATCGATACGACCCATGCGGACGCCTACCAAGAGACCTTATTCACGTGCGGTCCGGTTATGATTCGCAAGCGCACGTTTCTGCCCATGTGCGAGCCGTTGCAAGTTGTCTACGTCGAGGTCACCTTCGAGAACCCAACAAGCGAACAAGTCTCCGCGGCGGTCATGTGCGACGTCCACTATCCTGCGTTTGTCTGGCCTGGTACCTACAAAGTGCCGGATCAAGATCAACGTAGCAAACGCGTGACCCACAAAGAACAGGACGGCCTGATCATCTCTGAGACGGTTGGGAGGCCAAACGAAGTCCGGATCTTTGAAGGCAGCGCGGAGCCGACGTCCACCTACGTCACCGATCGCGGATTTTCGCGTACGTTTGCGCTCAGCGTACCGGCGCGATCGACCGCCAGCATTGCGTTTCGAATGGCCATCAGCCATAAGGGAGAGGCGGCCGCGCTTGCGGCGCATCGCGAAGCGCCTGCAGCCGCAGACGCGCTCGTCGACACGCAAGAATATTATGACCGCTTGCGCCGCACAGGGTTCATCCGCACGCCCGATCCGCTCATCAACCGCGGCGTCGATTGGGCGAAAATCAACACTGTGCGCGTGCAACACCGCTATCCGGCGGGCGCGGGGTTCACCAATGATCCATCGCAAGACATTATTGTCATGCGTGACGCAGCCTGGTACACGCTGGGTGCCGATTACCTCACGCCGGAATTCTCGCGACAGCTCTTTGAGCTCATCGCTCAGCACGGCATCGAAGAAGGCGGCAAGATCACTGAGTTTATCATGGCCTGCGCCGATCCGCCCTTCAAGAGCGACTACGATCTCAATATCAACGACGACACGCCGCTCATTGCATGCGCCGCCTACCACCACTATGCGGTGACCCACGACCGTTCCACGCTCGAACGCCTCTGGCCGATGGTCCGCGGCGCCTGCGACTGGATCATTACCCAAATGCGCGGTGGGTTGGTCGTGGCGCATTCGCAAGAGGCAAACGTCTGGGGCATCTCCGGGTGGCGCAACATCATTCCCCAAAGCCAAATTTCTGGGGCGGTCACCGAAATTAACGTGGAGTGCGCGCGAGCCTTACGGCTGGCTTCATCGCTTGCGCGCATCCTCGGCGACAGCGACACCTCCGATCGCTACCGCGAGGCGGGCGACAGACTCAAGGATACGATCAATAAGCGGCTGGTCAGCGACCGGACGGGCCTGTATCTGCTCAACATCGATCCCGAGGGCGAAGCTCATCACGACATTACGGGCGATCAGATCTTCCCCGTCCTGTTTGCGGTCGCGGATGAGGATCGCAAGCGCAAGATTTTGGATTTGCTTTACACGCCGGAGTTTTGGACGCCGTTCGGCGTCCGGACGGTCGGTAAGAACCAGCAAGAGTACGATCCCGAATATGGAGTGCATCTGCTCGGCGGCATCTGGCCCAACCTCACCGCGTGGGTGGCGTATTGCAGCAAGACACATTCGCCGCGGCGATTAGTTTCAGGCATGCGCAACATTTGGAAGATCAGCGAGGTTGAAAACCCGAAAGCGTATCAAAACGTTATGCCGGGTCTGTTCCCGGAACGGTTATCGGGCGAGACGTTCAAAAGCCGCGGCATGGCGATGAGTCCGTGGATGCCGCCAACGTATCTGTGGCTCGCCTATGAAGGGCTGCTTGGTTTCGAGCCGTCACCAGATGGATTGCGCATAAACCCGCATTTGCCAGAAGACTGGAAATGGGTGGGCGTTCGCGACGTGCCGATCATGGGCACAACCATGTCCTGCTTTTACTACCGCCGCACGCTGTACTCGTCGATTCCAGTTGCCTCGCGCAGCCGCTGCATCGTGTTAGATGAAGACGTGAGCCGCTACATTGAGAGCGATGCGCCGTTTTCCGTCGCTCTTGGGGATGAGCGGCAGACCCTGGTCTTCGTGGGGACAGACCGAGCTGGAACCTTCCGCCTAACGATTAAACCGCCGCTTGTCGAGACGATACAGCACGAAACGCTGACGCTGGCAGCAGGCGACGCGCGCCTGATCAAGCTCAAGAAAGAATAAAAAAAGAACGGACCTGAAGGTCCGTTGCTACAAAATCGTGTTGGTTAGGCGGCCGATCGAACGCGTGCGAAAAACGCGCGTGCGGCGTATGAAAAGCTCGCCTCGGTCCTTAGCTCGATTGCGCAAGAGATGCCCAAACGAGATGGGAGCCATTGCCGAAGAGACGGCAGTAAAGGCCACCATCAGACCTACGAGAAAGACTTGGTCCCGAATGCGTGACACGTTAAAATCGTTTTCCAATACCCCTCACGCTGTCCTCCCGTAGTGTAGCGCCATGCGGGTCATCCGTGCCGCACAGCGGTCTGACGCAGATCTTGTGAGTGAAGTCGCAGCGTGCATACGCTCGGGCGGCACCGTCATATTCCCAACCGAAACCGTCTACGGCATCGGTTGCGATCCGGACAGTGAGCAAGCAATACGCGCCGTGTACGAAGCGAAAGGTCGAAGCACACACAAGCCGCTCGCTCTGCATGTTGCAGACGCTTCGCAAGCCGAGCCTTTCATCAGCGAGTTAACCGAGTGCGCAAAGCGTGCGATGCGCGAGTTGTGGCCGGGCCCAGTTGCGCTTATCGTGCGTCGTCAGCCCGGCCGTTACGCGCGAGCCGCCTGCGATTTGCCCACGATCTCGCTGCGTTGCCCCGATCACGAGTTGTGCCGCAAGTTGCTGCGAGGCGCTGGCCCGCTTGCCGCGACCTCCGCGAATATATCGGGAAGCGCGGCGTTTACAGGTGACTCCGACAACCTCGCGGCATTGCCGCAGGCGAGCCTGGCCATCTTTGCCGGACCGACGCCGCTGCGAGTGGAGAGCACGATTGTCGATTGCACCGGCAGCGCACCCGTCATTATACGCGAGGGCGCTATTTCGAGTGCCGTCATCACCGAGAAATTGGGAACTCCAGGTCGCGTGCAATAAGTTGATACAAGTAGAATGAGACAGCGCAGCACCTTTCGAGCTCGAACCTGGCTAGCGGCCACAGCCCTCGCCGTGGGCGTCGTCATCGCCGCAATCACGCCGGCGTTCGCCGATGCGCGCATCGGTAAGTTCACGATCACTTTCGCCGAGGGGGTTTTCCATCGTAACGGAGACTTCGTCATTCCGGGAGCGGTGCACGGCGTTTCACCCGACGGCGATTTTAAGGCCGATCGGGCATTCGGCAACTATCAGCGGCAAGACGTCACTCTCGTCGGCCATGTCCTCATGCACCAGCGCGTCGGCCAAGGACCAGGGACTGCGCCCTTGACGCTCACCACCAATCAGCTTCGAGTTTCCGGCAAGCCGAGCACATACACGGCCACGGGATCGGTCGTTGTGGTTCAAGCGAACCGCAAGCTGCACGCCGATTACCTTTCCCTCAACGATGCGACGCATCAGGGCCTGCTTCGCGGCAAAGTCTCGGCCCAAGAGGACGACCGCGTCGTCAACAGCGACGAGATCCATTACAACACGCTCAGCGGCAATATCGATGTTCCAGGCGAGCTAACCGGGTTCTCTTCCGATACTGATTTTCGCGCCGCTCGTGGTTTTGGTAATCAGAAAGCCGGCACGTTCACGATGATCGGACATGTTATCGTGCACCGCTTCGGCAAGTACAGCAAGGCGAATAACTCGAGTGAACCGCTGACCTTGTGGTGCGACAAACTTGATATTGTGCGACGGCCGGAGACGACCTACACGGCGACCGGTCACACGAAGGTCGCGCAAGGTGACAAGACGCTCGTTGCGCCCCTGCTCACGCTCAACGACACAACCCACACGGCGACCATGACGGGCGGGGTCCACGGTGAGGAGCTGCCGGATCGAACATTCGATGCCGCTGAGGTTGTATACAATACAGTGACGGAAGATTTCAAGGCGCTCGGCGGCGTGAAGGCGACATTTCCGTTCCGCCGCGCGGCATCGACCGCAACGCCGGCGCCATCGTCTCGACCGCCGTTGCGTCCGTCTCCAACGCCGCTCCCTGCGCCGACTCACTCGTAGCGCTTTAGAGAACGGACCTAAAGGTCCGTTGCTACAAGGTCCGTTGCTACTGGTCCGTTGCTACAAGTCCGTTGCTACATTGTGGGTGTGATGTAGCTCACGCGCAGCATCGTATGGATGAGGGTCATACCCTTGTGCACCGATTATCAATAAAGGTGGCACACGCGCGGGCTAAAACCGCGCGATGAACCATTCACTTCCGAGGAGCCCTCATTGCTCGATTTTGTCAATCGAAAATTCACCGACGTCCTGATCGAAAAGGGGAGCCTGACACAAGAGCAGCTCGACAAAGCGCTCCAGCTCGCCGACGCTCGACGCGAACCGCTTGAGAAAATTCTTGTCGAGATGCGCGTCGCGCCCAAAGACGAAGTCATGTGGGCCCGCGCGGAAGAACTCGGAAAAATTTACGTCGATCTGACTAATCGCAAGATCGATCCGGAAACAGCAACGCTCATCCCCGAACCGGCCGCCCGCCGCCACCACGTCATCTGCATCGGAAAAGTCGACAACAAGATCACGCTGGCGATGGCGGATCCGACCGACATTTTAGCGCTGGACGACGTCCGTATCCGCACTGGCCTCGTTCCCGAACCCGTCCTTTCGTTCTACGATGACATCGAGCGAGCGGTGGATGCCGCGTACAGCGGCGACAACAAGTGGCAAGAGATCGTCGGCGAGACCGGCGAGCAAATGGACGTGGTCCAAGAACAAGAGGAGGTTCCCGACGAGGTCAACGTTGACGCGCCGATCGTGCGGCTCGCGGACCTCATCGTCACGCAGGCGATCGCACAGAAAGCATCGGACATCCATATCGAGCCGTTTGAGAAGCAGCTCATCGTGCGCTATCGTATTGACGGCTTGCTGCGCGAAGTGATGAGTCCACCGAAAGCATTGCAGCTCGCATTGAGCTCGCGTTTTAAAATTATGGCCAACCTGAACATCGCGGAAAAGCGTGTTCCACAGGATGGCCGCATCCAAGTCACGATCAAGCGCGACCGCTACGATCTGCGTGTGTCGGTGCTGCCCACTCTGTGGGGTGAGTCGATCGTCATGCGTATCTTGGATCGCAAGAGCGTCATGGTTGAGCTCGACCAGCTCGGATTCCATCCCGACCTGCTCGAAAAATGGAAAAAGCTTATCGTGATGCCCAACGGCGTCATCTTAGTTACCGGTCCAACCGGATCCGGTAAATCGACGACGCTGTACGCAACGCTCAATGCGATCAATGATGCGGACACGAAGATCGTCACGATTGAAGACCCGGTCGAGTACAATATTTTGGGGATCAACCAAGTGCAGGTACATCCCAAAGTTGGTCTGACATTTGCAGCCGGCTTGCGCGCCTTCTTGCGCCAGGACCCGGACGTTATGATGGTCGGTGAGATCCGAGACCACGAGACCGCGCTCATTGCGGTGCAGTCGGCCTTAACGGGCCACCTCGTGCTCTCGACCCTCCACACGAACGACTCCGTCTCAGCGGTGACGCGCCTCATCGATATGGGCGTCGAGCCGTTCCTTCTCGCATCGTCTGTTCAAGGCGTTATGGCGCAGCGACTCGTCCGCACCGTGTGCAAAGGCTGCAGGCGCGGCGTCAAGGCGGTCAAGGCGATCCATGCCAAGTTTGAGGAATATCAGATTCCGGTTGCGTCGCTTCAGCTTGCGCGCGGCGAAGGCTGCGAGCAATGCGCGGGCAGCGGCTACAAAGGTCGTGCAGGCATTCACGAACTGATCGTGTTGACGGATGAGTTCCGGCGGATGCTGCTCGACCGCGTTTCCACCGGCGAGCTCAAGAGACTTGCGCTCGAGCAGGGGCTGCGAACCCTTTATCATGATGGCCTCATGAAGGTTGCCCACGGAATCACGACACTCGAAGAAGTTCTGCGCGTCGCAACCGATTGACGGTCGGTCGACGCACGGTCGACCGCTACAAGCGCGACCGGCGATACGTCACGACGTTTCCAAACCAACACACAGGCGCATAGTGTCCCGCGCGGACTTGGGCTGCAAGTCTCGGCGCGGTTAACGGCCAAGCGTAATCATGATAGTCGGCCGCGTACACCAAATACTCTGCACCACCTGCCTGGCTGTGCGTGGAGTGTACATTCTCAGCCGCAATCTGCGCGAACCACTCTTCGTGCGTGTCGATGCTGGCGCCGTGCGGCACGCAGGCAAGAGCAGCTCGCGCCGATGCTGCGTCGTAATAGGACGGCCGCAAGGTGACGCCTGGGTGCATGGGATTGAAAGCCAGCAGCACGATCACACAGCCGGCAATCGCGGCGTTCGCCCATGTCGACGCCGCCTTGGCCCCACGGCCGCGCTCAATGTGCGCCAGCGCGACGCCGGCGCCCACCAACAGCCACGGAGCCCACATGGCTGAATAGTGGCGCCCCATGTTCCACATCGCCGAATTATTTGCCAGCAGAAGCACGAGCAGTGAAGGTAACGCGAGCAGCGACCACAGACTCCGCAGCGGCAGCAGCGCGAGTGGCAACAGCCCCTCGAGGACGTAGGTAAGTTTGCCGTAATTCAAGAGCGATGGTATCGCGACAAATGGTTTCGTGATGATCGCCGTAATCAACCCGCTCGGCCCGCTCGACATCGGATAGTCATAATCGCCGCTTGGCCCCCACGACGGAAATGCCGCAGCGACGATTTTGAAATACGCAGTGACAACGGCGGCGCTGAGGATACCCAAGCTGCTAAATGCCAACACCGTCGCTGTTGGGTGGCGAGGTGCACCCAGCAACAGGCCGCCAGGAGCGCGCGTTCCGCACAGCCAGATGAAGGCGGCAATCCCGATGCCGATGATCGATAGTTCGATGCCGACATCCTCACGCGTCAACATCCCGGCGACTCCGACCAGCGCAAACCAGCCCCAGCGTTCTCGATCTGCCGCCCATAGCAGCAAGATTGCTAGGATGGGGAAAAACGCCAATTCGTGAAACTCCGCAAAGCCAACGGACCCAAGAGGAGCATAGAGAAGCGCGATCACCGCGAGACGCCGGAGGAGCGCGTCGCTTAGATATGGCTGGAAGAGAAGCACGAGAGCCGGCGCACAGAGGGCGATGAGGACGATCCCTATGAGCTGCAGGACGAGGGCACTGTGGGTGAGAGCCACAAATGGGTAGAGCGTCGCAAGAATGGGCGAGAAGTGATACTTGAAGTGCGACCCGCCTTCCGGAGTATCCCAAAACCCATGACCCGCGTTGAGAATGGCCTGGGCAAAAAGGCCGGGATCAGACGTTATCGTTAATATGTGCCAGCGATACAGCGCTAGCGCGGCCTGCAGCACAGTATAAACACCTGCTGCTATCCATGCAACTCGCACGCCCCTGAGTTAGTCGTCAGCCTCCCACCCGTCCTCGCCCGGCTCGTAAAATTTCGAATGTTCGAGCTCGTCAGGCAAGTGCTGTTGATCGACTTTCGCCCCCGGAAAGTCGTGCGCGTAGCGATAGCCCTCGCCGTAGCCGAGGCGTCGCATAAGGCTTGTTGCCGCATTGCGCAGGTGGAGAGGCACGGGGAGCGCGCCGCGCTCGTCTACTGCCTCCTTCGCCGCAGTATACGCGCGTAACCCGGAGTTGCTTTTTGGTGCGAGCGCGAGGTAGATCGTGGCTTCCGTGAGCGGAAAAAGTGCCTCGGGCATGCCGAGCGCGTGCGTGGCTTGCTGCGCTGCGACTGCGATCGGCAGAGCGTTTGGATCGGCGAGACCAACGTCCTCGGACGACAAAATGACGAGACGGCGTGCGATGAACATGGGATCTTCGCCGGCCTCAAGCATGCGCGCCAGCCAGTACACGCCGGCATCCGGGTCGCTGTCGCGGACTGACTTGATAAACGCTGAGATAACGTCGTAGTGCTCGTCGCCGGCGCGGTCATAGCGCAGCGATCGTTGCTGCATCGCCTCTTCGACGTCACGTGCAGCAATCGGTTCGCCTTTACCCCGTGACGCAGCGATCTGTGCTGCAAGCTCAAGCGCATTGAGCGCGCTGCGGGCGTCGCCGCCCGAAAGCGCAATGAGCTTCGCTCGAGCTTCCCCTTCGAGCCGCACGTTCGGTCCCAGCCCGCGCTCTGTGTCGGCGAGCGCCCGATCGACAATAACCCCGATTGCATCGTCAGGCAGCAGCGCCAGCACGAAGACGCGCGAACGCGAGAGCAATGCTTTGTTGACTTCAAAGGACGGGTTCTCGGTGGTCGCGCCGATGAGCGTAATGTCGCCGCGCTCGACGTTCGGAAGAACCGCATCTTGTTGCGCCTTGTTAAAACGATGGATCTCGTCGATGAAGAGAATCGTGTGGCGGCCATTTGCCGCCGCTGCCGCTTTGGCGTCCGCGATCGCTCGGCGCAGATCGGCCACGCCAGCGGACACAGCGGAGAGCGTGACAAAGCGCGCGGACGTAAGGCTCGCGATGAGCCGTGCCAGCGTGGTCTTGCCGCTGCCCGGCGGGCCCCAGAATATCATTGAAGGCAGCGCATTGCGCTCGATGGCCGTCCGCAGGGCAGTGCCCGGGCCGACGAGCTGCTGTTGACCGACAAATTCATCGAGCGAGCGAGGGCGCATCCGCGCCGCCAGCGGAGCGTTGGCCGGCAGCTTCTCAATTGGCGCGGCGCCGCCATCGGCCGGAAGTGTGTTTCCAAAAAGCGATGGTTCTGAAGTCACGATGCTTCATATTCTCCGGGCAGGCTGGGCTGACCCCGCGAAGAACGCCGTGCGATATGGAAAGACTCTACCTCGACAACGCAGCGACGACGGCGCTGCGCCCCGAAGTGCTGGAAGGCATGCTTCCGTTCCTCACGACGTCGTACGCGAACCCCTCGAGCATGCATTCAAGCGGCCAGCGCGTGCAGCGTGCGTTGAGCGCGGCGCGCAAGCGCACGGCCGAAGCAGTGGGCGCGCGTCCGGATGAAATCGTCTTTACCTCGGGTGGCTCGGAAGCGGATAGCCTCGCAACCTTCGGCTCGATGACCGGTTCATTTGCGCGCGCTCATTTCATCACAAGCGCTATCGAACATCACGCAGTATTGCATGCAGCAGATGCGCTGCGCGCGCGCGGACACAAAGTGACGGTCGTGCCCGTCGACCACGACGGCCTCGTGTCCGAAGATGCGCTGAAGGCCGCGCTCGACGGCACGCCCTCGGTCGTCAGCATCATGCACGGCAACAACGAGATCGGCACGATTCAGGACATCGCGCGCCTGGCGTCGCTCACGCACGAGCACGGCGGAATATTTCACACCGACGCCGTGCAGACCGTCGGACACGTACCGGTCGACGTGCGCGTTCTCGGCATCGACGCGCTCTCGCTGTCCGGTCATAAGTTCGAGGGTCCCAAAGGTGTCGGCGCATTATTCGTGCGCAAGGATATCGCGCTGACGCCGCTCATTGTGGGTGGCGGCCAAGAGGGCGGGCGGCGATCCGGTACGGAGAACGTGCCAGGCATCGTTGGGCTTTCAATTGCGCTCTCGCTTGCTGTGAAGGAATTACCCGAGACGCAACCACGGGTGACAACGTTGCGTGACTCGCTCATGAACGGCATCCTCGCGTCAATCCCTGAATCGGCGCTCAACGGCTCGCGAACATCACGCTTGCCGAACAACGTGAACGTTCGTTTCGCGCACATCGAAGGCGACACGATCGTCGTCGGGTTGGACCTTGCCGGTATTGAGATCTCGACCGGCAGTGCCTGCAGCTCCGGCTCGCTTGATCCCTCGCATGTGACCCAGGCACTGGGCCTTGAACCGGCTGCTGCGCGCGGCTCGATCCGAATCTCGCTGGGGCGCGCAAATACGCAAGCCGACGTTGATCGCGTCCTGCTCGTCTTGCCGCCTCTCGTGGCTCGCTTGCGAGGCCTCGCGGGCGCGCTCACAGTTGAAGGCGCGCGCGGTTCTTAAGATGACTCCATCCCGCTTCGGGGAGGCACTCCCCCAAAGCCCCAAGAAGCCAACCTCTTACCAATGAACGCTCAAGACTTTATGTGGCTCGCGCTGGGCGCGGCCGCTCTCATCGTCGCCATCGCTCTCGCGTATCTGTTCGTGCGCGCAGCCAAGGTTCTTGACAAGACGCAAGAGACGATGGATCGGGTCGATCACGTGCTCGACGGACTCCAAGCGCCGGTGATCGACACGCTCGCGCATGTCGGCGGGGTCGCGGGCAATATCGATGAGATGGTCGGACGCATCGACCGGCTCACGCGAGTGCTCGAAAAGGGTGCGACGGGCATCGCCCGAGCGGCGGAAACCGCTCAGTCGGCAGTATCGCCGACGGTCGCCAACGTCGTTGGCATCGTCGCAGGCATCTCGCAAGGCGCGCAACGGTTCTTCCGATCGCGTCGTGGCAACGGCGCATCCGCAGATCCCGGACGCGAGTACGGCGAATAAGTCGCAGAATGTGTGGTTGACCGAGCGTCGACCGGGGAATTTTAAACACACGCTTGCACGCAAGCACGAGAGGGAGCAGACAGACATGGGACACAACACTCACACCGACACGAGTTCGGGATTCATCTCAGGATTCATTATCGGTGGCTTGATTGGAGCTGCCGTCGCGATCGTGCTCGCACCGCAGAGTGGCGAAGAAACGCGCGATATCATCCGCGGCAAGGCGCACGAGTTTAAAGGCAAGGCACTCGATCTTGCGTCAGATCTTAAGGATCGAGCATCCGATCTGGCCGATGACCTGCGCTCGCAGGCGGACGAGCTCGCCAAACGCGGTCGCGAAAGCTTCGAGACGGTGCGCACGCAGTTTAACGACGCAGTGGAGACTGGAAGAAAAGCGGCAAAGTCAAAGCGCGAGGAATTCGAGACCGAGTAGCAGTCACGCCGGTTTGTAGCGGTCGACCTTGTGTCGACTGCACAATCGGCGCGTTACGCGCGCGTTTTAACACCACTTGTTTATAGCAAAAGAGTACGGATGGATATAAAAGTCAACGTACGCGAATCGAACGGGCAATCTCCATGCAGCGTGGTCGATCTCAACGGTGAGATTGACGTCTATACTTCACCCAAAGTGAAAGAGACGATCATGAGTCTCATTGACTCAGGTCATTACGCGCTTGTCATCAATCTCGAGAACGTGCGCTATATCGATTCAACCGGTCTCGGCGTGCTCATCGGCGGTCTCAAGCGCGTGCGGGAGCATTCCGGAGCAGTCAACCTTGTGTGTACGAACCCACAGATCAAGAAGATCTTCGACATTACCGGGCTCGTTAAGATCTTTGGAATCTATGACACCGAAGCGCAGGCATGCGAGAACCTCTGATCTTGGAGACCACAACCGGGGGCGGTAACGTCGTCGAGCTGCGCATTCCAAGCAAAGCCGAGTGGGTCGGCGTGGCGCGACTGGCGGTCGCAGGCATCGCCAGCCGCTTACAGTTTTCGATCGAAGACATCGAAGACCTCAAGCTCGCGGTGGCCGAGGCGTGCACGAACTGCATCCAACACGCGTCAGGTGGTGAAAGCGTGGTAATTACGTGCCAGATGTTCCCCGACAAGATCAAGGTGACTGTGGAGGACAGCGGGCTTGCGTCCGCGGGCGACCTCGCACCCAAGCGCTTGGGTGAACCGACTGTCGGCGGTCTTGGTGTTTTTCTTATCCGGTCGTTGATGGACGACGTCGAATATGAGCTGAACCCGGAGTCCGGCACGAAGCTCACAATGACGAAGTTTCTCCGAACGTAGAGCCCATGAGCGCTTCACATGCGAGTTCGCCGGAAGGGCTGGTAGAGCGGTTCGACCGGGAGCGGACGCGGGAGCTTTTTCGCAGCTTCGCCGTTGCCCGTGATCTCGGCGTGCGCGACGAGCTTGTCGTAGCGCATCTCAATCTGGCGCGCTATCTCGCGGTGCGATTCGGCAACCGTGGCGAGCAGATCGACGATCTCGTTCAAGTGGCCACATTGGGTCTCATCAAAGCAATCGATCGCTACGATCCGGAGCGAGGTGTCGAATTCACCACCTACGCGACGCCCACCATTATCGGCGAGATCAAACGATATTTCCGCGACAAGGGTTGGATGATTCGCGTTCCGCGACGCCTGCAGGAACTCAATCTGGCGGTTAACCGGGAGATGGAACACGCTGCCATCGAGCTTGGTCGGTCGCCCACCGTCACCGACTTGGCTGCGCGACTCTCCGTGTCGGAAGAAGAAGTGATCGAGGCCCAAGAGCTTGGGCAGATGTATAATCTGCTCTCGATCGACTCCGAGCTTGCGACTGTCAGTGACGCGAAGACCGCGACGCTGCTCGATTACCTTGGCCGCGAAGACCCGGAGCTCGCGCTGCTCGAAGACAAAACCAACCTCGAGCGCGGTTTCGCCGCTTTGGATCCACGCGAGCGCGTCATTTTGTATCTGCGCTTTTACGAGAATATGTCGCAGGCTGAAGTTGCAAAGCGTTTCGGTGTTTCGCAAATGCACGTCTCACGCTTGCAGCAACGCGCCCTTGAGAAGCTCAAGAGGGAGCTAAAAGAAGAATAGCCGCGCGCGCGGCCAACGTTCGATCCCAAGCAATGAAACCGCAGGAAGTCCGTCAATCCTTTGTCACGTTCTTTGAGGGCAAGGGGCACAAGCTTGTGCCGCCAGCTAGCCTCATCCCTGACGCCATGTCGACGACGCTCTTTACGATCGCGGGAATGGAGCAATTCGTGCCGGTTTTCTTGGGGCAAGAGCCCGCACCGGCGCCGCGCGTTGTGACGGTGCAGCGCTGCCTGCGCGTTGCCGGCGGCAAGAGTGACATCGAAAACGTTGGGCGCAGCGGCCGCCACGGAACCTTGCTTGAAATGCTCGGCAATTTCTCGTTTGGCGAGTACTATAAACGTGAAGCGATCGCGTGGGCATGGGAGTATCTCACGAAAACGCTGGGGCTGTCGAAGGATCGTCTGTACGCCACCGTTTACGTCGACGACGATGAAGCAGCCGAGATTTGGCAGCGCGAGATTGGCCTTGGACCAGAACGCATCTCGCGATTTCGCGAAGATAATTTTTGGGACATGGGGCCGACCGGGCCCTGCGGACCGTGCTCGGAGATCTTCTACGATCTCGGGGTCGGCGTTGGGTGCGGACGTGCTGACTGCGGCATCGGTTGCCCGCACTGCAACCGCTACATCGAGTTTTGGAACCTGGTCTTTCAGCAGTACGATCGAGAGGGCGACGGCATGCTACACCCGCTGCCGCGAAAGGCCATCGACACGGGCATGGGGTTCGAGCGTTTATGCATGATTCTCGCGGGCAAGACCTCGATCTTCGATACCGATCTATATCAGAGTATCATCAGCGCGCTGCCGAAGCCGACGGAAGCAAGCCCGCTAGCGAACCCCGAACAGGACGTTCATCGCCGCATCATCGCCGACCACGCGCGCGCCACGGTATTTCTCGCTGCCGACGGTATCAAGCCGAGCAACACCGACCGCGGGTACGTCATGCGTTTTCTCATGCGCCGGGCACTGCGCAGCGGAAGGAGCTTGCGTCTACCCGACGGCTTCTTGAACGCACTGGTCGGCGCAGTCACGGAATCACTTGCCGATGCGTATCCTCAACTGCGCGCCGCCCAAGCCACTACCAAAGCGATCTTTGCCGAAGAGGAACGTGTTTTCGATGACACCCTCGTGCGGGGGGAGTCGCAGCTTGCAAAGATCATCGCGGACGCAAAGCGCAAAGGCGTCGGGCTGATCGCGGGCCGCGATATCTTTGAGCTTCACGACACCTACGGGTTTCCACCCGAACTGACCGCCGAAATCGCGCGCGAGAATGGACTCGAAGCCGACATCGCGAGTTATCGCGCCGCCATGGAGGAGCAGCGCGAGCGCGCGCGTCGTGACGCACAGGAAAAGCGGACGGCCGTGCGGGTCGAGGAACCTGCAAATCTCGATCTTCCTGATTCGACGTTTATCGGCTACGATTCGCTCACCGCGAACGCCAAGGTTGTGGCGCTCTTTGACGGCGCGGGCAAAAGCGTAGCTGTTCTGGAGCAAGGCCAGAGCGGTGTCGTGCTCCTCGATCGTTCTCCGTTTTACGCGGAACGCGGCGGCCAGATGGGCGATCGCGGTGCTATCGCACGCGAGGGCGGTGCCGAATTCTTGGTGACCGATACGCAATACCAAGACAAGACGTCCAAGCGAATTCTGCATCACGGCACCATGGCATCCGGATCGCTGCGCCAGGGCGACCGGGTTGACGCATTCGTGGATGCGAAGTGGCGTCGTGAAATCCGCCGCCATCACAGCGTGACCCACCTCATGCAGCGAGCGCTCAAAGAAGCTCTCGGCGATGCGGTTGCTCAGCGAGGCAGCGCGGTCTATCCAGACCACACGCGTTTTGATTTCGACTCACCGGGAGGCGCGCTGTCCAAGGAACAGGAGCGTCAGGTCCAAGCACGCATCAACGAGCTCATACGCGCCGATTACCATGTCAGCGTCGCGTTCATGCCGTTTGCAGAGGCGGTAGCGCGCGGTGCCATCTATATGAAGGGTGAGAACTACGGGGATGTCGTTCGTGTCGTCACTTTTGGCCCGAGTGTCGAACTCTGTGGCGGAACGCACGTCGAGTCCACAGGTGAGATCGGGCACTTCGTGTTGACATCGGAAGGCGCGATAGCTGCCGGCATCCGGCGTGTCGAAGGCGTCGTGTCCGAAGCGGCCGATCGATACGTCATGCAAGTGCGCGACGCCGCAGAGCGAGCCGGGTCCGCGCTTGGCTCCCCGGTCGAGAAACTCGCCGACTCGGCGGCCCACCTTTCGCAAAGATATCGCGAGCTCGAAAAGCAAATTGCTGCGCTCCAAGCGCAGGTTGCGGGCGAGCGCGCTGTTGCTTATCTAGCCGCCGTCAAAGATATCGACGGCATACCTTACCTTACGGTTCGAGCCGAAGATGCGGCCAGCGTGCGAACGCTGAGCGATGCAATTCGATCGCGCTGGCCCAAGGGGTTGCTTGCAGTCGCCGGTGGCGATGAAAATAAAGTCTCAGTGCTCGTCACCGCAAGCGAAGATGTGGTCGCGCGTGGCATTTCGGCGCAAGACGTGCTCTCCACGATGATGAGTTTGGTGAGCGGCCGTGGTGGCGGAACACCGCAGCTCGCACAAGGCGGCGGCAAAAACCCAGCCGGCGTCGATGCCGCGCTTGGCTCCGTTCCCGATGCGATACAGGCTGCGTTACGTGGCTAGACGGCTGGCAGCCGTCGCGGCAGCAGCGGCCCTCGTAGTGCTGTCAGCTGCGCCCCAAACGTCAAGCATCTTCGACTCCTATCGCGCGGCGCTCGCAGCACGAAAGATTCCGGCGAATATGGAGTTTGAATACACCGTCACGAGAAGCGGTCCAAATCGCATCGTCACGGAACAACATCGCGTCTACTGGACGGCACAAGCTCTCGAACGCAACGATACAATCGCGGTCAATGGCACGCCACTCGTTCCGCCGCGCTCGCGTTTGTTGCACCGGGCGATCTGGCCTTACGACGTCGGTCAATTCGCCGTTTCTACCGATGAGTACGATGTCGCGCGCCCCATCGTCGGTTCGGTTGCGGGGCGCAAGGCGTATGTCTTCACGCTCACGCGGAGCACGCAGGCGGACTTCATGATTACGTCGTTGTACGTAGATGCCACCGGCCGATTACCGCTGCGCGAAACGTATGTGGTTACCGGCGCTGATTGTCAAGGCAGCGGCTCCATAGACTTCTTGCCGACCGGAGGATACTGGTTGCCGATTTTCGTCTCCGTCGTCTGCACGGGACCTGCCCAAGGCGCATCGCCGGCGCCCGTCTATAAGGAAGCAATCCGCTTCAGCAACTATCGCTTCCCAGCCGCGATACCTCCCGATGTGTTCGGTCAAACACCGTCATCCGCGGCGAGCAACGAGCCCGTTCCGCTTAGTCCCTGATGGCAACCGACACGACCGCGCCCGAGCCGGGCTGGAAACGTCCCCTCCTGTCGCGGCCCTTCATCATCTTCGCAATCTCCCTCATTGTCTATCTCATCTCCACCGGGTTCAAGGACACAACCTACAACAACCACGTCCTTCTTGCCGACGCATGGCTGCACGGTCACATTTGGCTTGATGGCCCGGCCGGCGGCATTGATGCGCTGCAATACGAGGGTCATTGGTACATCATAGAAGGACCGCTGCCCGCCGTTTTGCTCCTGCCCCTAGTTGCGATCTTCGGCTTGCATGCGAATCAAGTCGCGTTCGCGGCATTTTGCGCGGCAATAGCACTCGCGGCCGCCGACGTCCTCTTCGAACGCATGGGAGTCGAAACGCGGCTCCGCAACTGGCTGGTCGCGTTTCTCGGATTCGGCACGGTGCTGTGGTGGTGCACCACTTTTGCGGCTGTGTGGATGCTCGCGCACGTCATTGGTCTGATGTTCGCGGTGCTGATACTCGCTGAATGCTACGGCAAACGTCGCCCCGCGCTCATCGGCTTCCTCGTCGCGTGCATGAGCCTGACACGCTTCCCGATGATCCTTGCTGCCATTCCGATAGGCTACTGGCTGTTCGCGCCGACTGGTATTGAAGGAGCGCGAATCGACGCGCGCGCTGTCCGCGCATTCGTGCTGGGCTTCGCACCGCTCTTCGTGCTCTACGTTGGATACAATATTCTGCGCTGGCATACGCCTTTCGATATTGGATACACGTTGTGGTATCATTCGGACCAAGTCGGCGAACCAACCGGACCACCATTCAAGCTGCACTATCTGCCCTTCAACCTTTATAGCTTCTTCTTCTATCCGCCGGCGTTTTCGATGGACTTTCCGTGGCTTCGGCCAACCTCGTTCGGAGTGGCGCTCACCTTCACCAGTCCGGCACTCGTGCTCGCGTTTCTCACGAGCCCGCGTACGCGTGAGGGTCTCGTGTGGTGGAGCGCAACGGTGTTAACTGCACTGCCGTCTCTCTTTTATTATGTCAACGGGTTCGAGCAATTCGGCATGCGCCATAGTCTCGATTTCACTCCGTTCTTGTTGCCGCTCGTCGCGCGAGGCCTGCAGCGTTGTCCGAGCGCGCTCTCGTTCGGTCTGATCATCTTTTCAATCGCGGCCAACGCATACGGCGTCTTATACTCGTGGATCTATCATGGATTTACCGTCGTACCACGTTAGTCTCGCGGCGCAACGACAATTTCCTTAAGGGTTGTTAATCTAGGGCGTGGGGGAAAAGGTGTCGCGCGACAAGCTCAGAACGCGCGAAGCATGACCGAAATGCGGCCTGCACGCATGCCGAAGATCCTCGTGGTCGACGACGAAGCAACGATCCTGCAAACACTTCGCTTCAACCTTGAGCGCAATGGGTATGCAGTATGCACCGCAGGTGACGGCCGCCAGGCGCTCAGCGTCGTCGAAACGGAAAAGCCAGACCTGATCTTGCTCGATATCATGTTGCCAGTGCTCGACGGCATCGAAGTCTGCCGCGAGATCCGCCGGCGCTCGAGCGTTCCCGTGCTGATGCTCACGGCAAAGGACCAGGAGATCGACAAGGTGCTGGGACTTGAGATCGGCGCGGATGACTACATTACCAAGCCGTTCTCCATCTACGAGCTCCTCGCGCGTGTCAAGGCGCATCTGCGCCGGTTGAGCCAGCCAAATGCGCAAGCGCCGGCGACCGTGCTGCGTGGCGGCCCCGTCGAGCTTGACTTCGACCGGCAGCGCGTGACGAAGTTGGGGCAGGCAATTGACCTTGCCCCCAAAGAATTTGGATTGCTGCACGTATTGCTCCAGAACAAGGGCCGTATCGTGACCAGGCAACTGTTGCTCGACCGCGTCTGGGGCTTCGACTTCTACGGCGATCAACAGACGGTCAACGTGCACATCCGCTGGTTGCGCGAGAAAATTGAAGACGATCCAAACGATCCCAAGCACATCATCACCGTCCGCAGCCGCGGTTATCTCTTCCGCGACTAAAAACCACGTCGTACGTACGTGACGACGCGGCTCGTGTGTGGCGGGGCCCTCATCGGCGTGATTGCCGTTGCCTACCTGGCGGCGACGCAGCCCGAACCTACGCGAACCATCCTCGTCATCGTCGCTTTGGTCGCTGCGCTCGCGCTCGTCATCGCATTCGTCCCCGGACGCCCATCAGCGCGGGCGAGTGTTGCCGCCGTCGAACCCGAAGCGCTCACGCCGCACGCTGATCTTGGCGCACAGCCAGGCGTCGCAGAGGTTCTCGAAGCTTTGCCGGTCGGCGTCATGATCATCGGTGAGGACGGTAAAATCCGTTCCTTCAACGCTGCTGCCGGCGAAGTCTTTGGCGTGCCGGCCGATCGCGCTACGAATCGGGCGCTCATTGAAATCGTTCGAAACTTCGAGCTTGATAAACGCGTGGCGGCGACGTTGCGTGACGGCGTCGAAGAGACAGGCGAACTAGCATACGTTGCGGCACAGCAACGCCATCTGCAGGTGACGACGCGCGTGCTTGCGGGCGAGGGCAGCCGCAGTGCGCTCGTGATTGTCACCGACCAGACGCGCATGCGCGAGCTTGAGACCCTGCGCCGCGAGTTTGTTTCCAATGTCTCGCACGAACTGCGCACTCCCTTAACCGCCGTCAAGCTCATGGTCGAAACGCTGCAGACCGGCGTCGAGCGGCCGGCGAGCGATGAGTTTCTCGGCAGCATTGCTCAGGAAACGGAGCGCATGATAGCGCTCGTGGAAGATCTTTTGGATCTCGCGCGGCTCGAGAGCGGCAAGCTGGAGATGCGGCTGAGCACAGTTGATATCGGCGAGCTCTGCAGGCAGGCGGCACAGGCTCAACGCGCGCGCGCCCACACGCTCGGCATTTTGCTTGAGTGCTCCACACCCGATACGCCGATAACGATATCAGCCGATCGCGACAAGCTCTTTCAAGTGATCGCCAACCTTCTCGACAACGCCCTAAGGCACACGCCGCGATCCGGTCAAGTGAGGCTCGCAGCGAGCAACAGCAAGGGCGCGGTTAACATAGTGGTGTCTGACACAGGAAGCGGGATTCCGTCAACCGCCCTCCCGCACATCTTCGAACGATTCTACGTTGTCGATCCGGCGCGGGCGCGCAGCAGATCGGGGACAGGTTTGGGACTCGCCATCGTGAAGCATATCATCGAAGCACACGGGGGCAGCATAGCCGCCACGAGCGAGCTCGGTGTGGGGACAAGCTTCCACTGCACATTTACAAATGTGTAACCTCGAACCTATAATGACGATAACAAACATAAAGGAGACCCCCGGCTTTGGGTCGTGAAAATTTTCATCGCATCTTAGAAGAAACGCAACAGAACGTCTTGCGCATGGGCAGCCTTGTTGAGGAGGCCATTACCAAGGCAGTCGATGCGTTGACGCGCTCCGATACGAAACTAGCAGACGAGATTCTGAAAGCCGACGATTACGTTGACGATCTCAACGTGCTCATCGAGACGAACTGCCTTAACCTGCTGGCCTTGCAGCAACCGATGGCAAGCGATCTGCGAACGATTGCGGCCATGCTCGACATTGTCATCGATCTCGAGCGTATCGGCGACCATGCCTGCGACATTGCCCAGATCACAAAGAACCTGGCAAACGAGCCGCAACTGAAGCCTCTGGTGGACATCCCCCTCATGGCTGCGAAGGCTCGCGAGATGCTGCGCGAGTCGCTCGATGCATTCTCGCATCACGACGCGCAAGCGGCGCATGAAGTGCCACGTAAGGACGACGAGGTCGATCGGCTCTATCGGAAAGTATTCGCCGAGCTCATTCAGTTTATGGCGAACGATCCCAAAGCCATCGGCCGCGCCAGCAACTTGTTGCTCGTGGCACTGTATCTCGAGCGCATCGCCGACCACTCGACGAATATCTGCGAGCGGGTCGTGTACATGGTCGAGGGAGTGCCCAAAAAACTCAAACGCTCGGTCGTGGAGTTCAACGAGGTGCTCGCCCACTCCGACGAGATCATGCAAACGAGCACTCCCGCGGCCGCGGATACAGCCTCAGCAAGCTAGCTATAGCCGCTCGCCGCGAGTAGGCTCTCCCGCTGCCTGCGAAGCCTCAAACGCGTCACATACCGCACAGGATGTAGGCATGTCAATGCCTCCGGGCCATAGGGTGTCGAGCGAAAGTCGCAGCGACGCGATCGGCGAGCCTAACTATGAGGAACCGGCCTCGTTGCGCGCAACGTTTCTTAGTAGGCTGAGACGTCAATTGCGCAAGATTAAAGCTCCTTAACATAATCTTAATCTGGGGTTGACATCCTTAGGCTAACCTCAAAGTGCGGACCTCGAGGTCCGTTTCTCATGACCAGGAGCAAAGTGTGAATCGATTGCGATTTGTTTCAAACCTAGCAGTTGTGGCAGCTGTTGTCGGCCTCGGCACCGGCACCATCGCGGGTGCCGCTACGACACAGATTACAGGCGCGGGCTCGACCTTCGACTTGCCGTTTTTCGCACGCGCGTTCTTTGAGTACAACAAGTCTCACGACGACGTTCAGGTCAACTACCAGAGCATCGGCTCCGGCGGTGGCATCCAGCAATTCACCGCGCAGACGGTTGACTTCGGCGCTTCGGATGTGCCCCTCAACGCCACCGAGCTTAAGGCCGCTCAAGCAGCCAATGGTGACGTCGTGGAATTCCCAGTAACGCTCGGCGGCGCGGCCATTGCATTCAACGTGCCGGGCGTCGCCAAGGGGTTGAAGCTTGACCAAGCCACATTAGCTGATATCTTCCTTGGCACGATCACAAACTGGAACGATCCGGCCATCGGCAAGCTCAATCCGGGCGCAAATCTGCCAAACCTACCCCTCATCGTCGTACACCGAGCGGACGGCAGCGGCACGACCTACATCTTCACTGACTACATGAGCAAGGTCAGTCCGGAGTGGAAGACCAGGGTCGGCACTGCCAAGGTTGTCAGCTGGCCGGCAGCTTCATCAGTCGGTGCTAAGGGCAACGAAGGCGTCGCCGGTCAAATCAAAAATACGCCTGGAGCAATCGGGTACATCGAGCTTGCATACGCGTTACAAAACGACATCACATATGCCGCAATTCGCAACAGCGCCGGTAAGTACGTGCTACCCTCAATCGACACGGTCCGAGCCGCTGCTGCGCAAAAACCTACCGTAAGCCCTAGCGATTTCTCCATCGTCGACATGTCTGGCGCCAATAGCTATCCCATCGCCGGCTATTCGTGGGCGATGCTGTGGAAACATCAATCGAACCCTGCGAAGGGTAAAGAAGTGGTCAATCTGTTCCGCTGGCTCGTAAAAGCCGGCCAGAACTACGCCATCAAGGTGAAGTACGTCGGCTTGCCCACAAACGTGCAGGCTGAAGCAGACAAGGCACTGGCATCCATCCACATCTGATCAAAGGGGGGAACCCACCCTCGTTTGCATTGGAAGGCGGTGCGCCCATAGGTAACAAACCTGCGCATCGCCTTCCTTTGCAGTCTTGAAGCGAGCGAACGGTCGCACTTAATGTCGCACGATAGGGCCGACGCAGTAAGAATGGCCGTCATGGCGCAGCCTCGCGTCCGGCGATCGTCCGGGGCTTGGGGTGATCGCATCGTCTTGGGGGCGTTCACGGCCGCAGCCTGGCTCGTGCTCTTGGCCGTCATTGCACTCTTCCTCGTCCTTGCACACGCGGCGCTGCCGGCGCTGAACGTCCTCATCCCCTCGCTTACGAGCCAAACTTGGGATCCAAGCAACGGCAAATTTGGCTTACTCTCATTCGTTTACGGTACCGTCGTCACATCTGCTATTGGGCTTGTCCTCGCGGGTCCCATCGGTATCGGCGCAGCGCTGCTGCTTGCGGAGATCGCGCCACGCAAACTTGCAAACCCTGTCGCCATGCTCATCGAGCTCTTGGCTGCCGTGCCGAGCATCGTCTTCGGCATTTGGGGTCTGTTCGTGCTGGCACCGGTGATGCGAAATTACATCGAACCCGCGCTCGCGCACTCACTCGGATTTCTTCCGTTTTTCCAGGGTTATTTCTACGGTGTCGGCCTGCTCACGGCTGGTGTCTTGCTCGCGATCATGATCTTGCCCACGATCACCGCAATCACCCGCGATATCTTCGATGCGGTTCCGCGCGATCAACGCGAAGCAATGCTGGCGCTTGGATCGACGAAGTGGGAGATGCTCACGCGTGCAGTCATCCCGTACGCCCGCTCCGGCATCGTTGGTGCGCTCGTCCTCGCGCTCGGCCGGTCGCTCGGAGAGGCGATGGCGGTCGTCATGGTCATTGGCAACAAACCGACCGTCTCGCTCTCACTGTTCGCGCCGGGGTATTCGCTTGCGTCCGTACTCGCCAACGAATTCACTGAAGCCAACGGCCAGCAGTATGTTGCCGTCCTCATCGGGATTGGATCGCTGCTCTTCATCTTAAGTATGATCATCAATATTTTAGCGCGGCTGCTCGTGCGCAGCGTGCGAATGCAACGCGCGAGGCGCGTCTGATGCCGCTGCAGCTACGCCAAGCGTGGAACACTGTGATGCTCTCGGTCGCGTGGCTGTGTGCGGGCGTGGCTGCCGCGCTACTGGCACTCATCGTCATGCACGTCATCCAACGCGGCGCGCCCGCCCTCAATGCGCAGTTCTTTACGCAAGTACCGACACCGCCCGGTATACCGGGCGGCGGTGTCGCAAACGCGATCGTTGGTTCCGTTGAGATCATTGCGATGACGTCGTTGCTTGCGGTACCGATCGGGGTCATGGCGGGTATTTATCTCGCGCTGTTGGGCAAGGGCAGGCTCGCCAACGCGGTGCGCTTCCTCAGCGACGTGCTGACCGGAGTGCCGTCAATTGCCATCGGCGTTTTTGCCTACACGATCGTGGTCGTGCCACAGAAGCACTTTTCGGCGAATGCGGCTGCGGTTGCATTGGCAGTCATCATGCTACCCATCGTCGTGCGCACGACTGAGGAGGCTGTGCGTCTGGTCAACCCCGCAATTCGCGAGGGGGCCCTGGCACTCGGCATCAATGCGTGGAAGGCGATTGTGCTCGTGACCCTACCATCTGCGCGGGCTGGAATTGTCACGGGCGCTCTTCTCGGCGTCGCTCGCGTCGCCGGTGAGTCGGCCCCGCTGCTTTTCACAGCATTTGGCAGCCAGTATTGGTCGATCAATCCCAACGGCCCAACTTCAGCGTTGCCCCTGATCGTCTTTCAGTACGCGAATTCTCCGTATAAGGATTGGCAGCAGCTTGCCTGGGGTGGAGCGCTCACGCTCATCGCGCTCGTCTTCATCCTGAACATCACCGCTCGCGTGCTGTTCCCAGCGCGGGTTGCGCGATGACCGATCCAAACGGCGCTCCCGAAAAGTCGCTCCAGACAGAGCACTTGAGTGCATGGTACGGCACGCACTGCGCTGTGCAGGACGTTTCCATGCGCTTTGCGCCGGGTGCTATCACCGCGCTGATCGGCCCGTCTGGTTGCGGCAAGTCAACCCTGCTCCGCTGCCTCAATCGCATGCACGAGATCATTCCAGGCACACGAGTTGAGGGCGAGGTTCGTCTGGATGGACAGAATCTGTACGATCCAGGCGTTGATCCTACGGCCATGCGCCAGCGCATCGGCATGGTGTTTCAGCGGCCGAATCCATTTCCAACGATGTCGATTCTTGAAAATGTGCTGGCCGGTGTGAAGCTGACCAACCAAACGCGCAATCGAGCGAAGCTCGCTGAGATTGCGGAGCAGAGCTTGCGCAAAGCCGCTCTATGGAACGAAGTGAAAGATATACTCAACCGCTCCGGGGCCTCGCTGTCCGGCGGACAGCAACAGCGCCTGTGCATCGCTCGAGCGTTGGCTGTTGAGCCCGAAGTGCTTCTCCTCGACGAGCCCGCCTCAGCGCTCGACCCGATCTCTACAATGAAGATCGAGGACCTCATGCGCGAGCTCAAGGGCAACTACACCTTCATCATCGTGACGCACAACATGCAGCAGGCGGCTCGGGTGTCCGACTACACCGGGTTCATGCTTGCAGAAGAAGGTCAACCCGGATTGATGATCGAGTTCGATACGTCATCCAAGATGTTCACGACGCCAAAGGACAAGCGCACCGAAGACTATATCACAGGGCGATTCGGATAATTCGAACCTAACCATCCGGAACGCTCCGCTGAAGAATCAGGCGCCACTGGAGCTCTTCGGTATTCCGTATCGCGTGTTCTTCATGTCGTACATGTTCCACGCCCACAAAGGTTCGAGGTTAGGACAGCTGGCTGAGCTTAAGCTGTCTTAACCTCGGGTTTACCATTTCTTAAGCCTCGAGCCGTACAGTGAGCACTAAGACCGTCTGAGGTTACTTCTTGTGCTTTTCGGGGGACCAATATCTTGAGGCGATTTTGGAATATAATGCTGCGTCTAGCTTTTGCTCTCGCAGCGGTTGGTTTGAACGCTAGTGTAGCGCTGGCCGCGGGTGGAAAAATCTCAGGCAAAGTTGTTGACGCAGATTCCAAGGCGCCTCTTGCTGGAGTCTCGGTTGTCGCCGAAGGGCCAATGACAGCCCGCGCAGCTAGTAGCAGCAACGGCACTTTCACGCTCAAAGGTCTCGTTCCGGGAAACTACATCCTGATCACAAGTCTTAATGGATACGAAACCGCGCAATCGCAAACGATCGCAGTCGCAGAGGGGATGGAACAATCAGTTACGCTGAGCATCGCGCGTAAGTCGCCGGGGGCCACCACGGTTTTGGGCCCGATTCTGTCCATCCCGGCTGCATGGGTCACCTATAGCGGAGACCTACGCGCATTCTATTTTGGCCGCACCAATGGGAACACGTGCCTCACCTGCACCCCGAAAGGCAGCCCAAATGCGACAGCGTTCAATTTTGGTGGCCAGCTGCACGGGCAAGTCAACATACCCTATTCACCCTGGGTAGTCGGCGCCACGTATTTCGGCGCGTATCCTTTTGGCGCGAACTGGTCTGGACCGTTGCACAACATCGGATACAATCCGCTGGTCGACAACACGCTTCCCGGATATCCAGTGAGTCTGTTCGGCGAAGCCTACATTCAGTACAAAACCCCCGGCACGTTCGGGCAGATGGGCAGGCAAGTTCTAACCCAACAGCAATCGCCGTGGGCGAATCCATCGGACTCCCGTATAAACCCGGTCGCATTCCAGGGCACGCAGCTCAACGGTAACATCAACCCGAGCCTCAACGTAGGCGTGATGTATATGCCGCGTTTTCGCGCGCGTACGACCTCGGCGTTCAATGCAAACACGCTGCTCACAAGTTGCAATACGGCGTTTCCCACCGGCAAAGGTTCCGTCAACGGCCTATCCGGAACCTTTGCGGTCCCCGGCGATCCGTGCAACAAGCCGCTCCATAGCCAAGGCTTCTTACAGTTCTCTATGCAGGCGAGTTTCCCGCACATCGGCTTCGCGGCGCAAGCGTATCAATACGAAGTTTACGATCTCACGACCATGACCTACGTCAACTCGGTGTGGAACTTTAATAAGAGGGCAAGAGCCACCCCGTACGTGGCCGGGCAGTATCTCGCCGAAAGCTCCACGGGCAATCATTTGGTCGGCTTGATCCATAACAGCACTTATGGCGGACAATTCGGAGCGACGATCGCCAAGAATCTCAACTTGGTCGTCGGCTACAACGCTTCGCCCGCTCTCTCATCGGTCGTCGCGGCCAAGAATTGTGGCACCGTTTCATCGCCAAAAGGGGCGTCGACGAGTGGCGTATTCGGCGGCGTTTCTGATACGTCGACCCCGGGGCTTCCACTGGGACTCGTCAGGTGTTGGCGAGGCGGTATAGCATCACCATACACGGACAGTTATGCGACCGATCCGCTCTACACTACACAAATTTCCCAAGGTTTGGCTGACGTGCACAAACCGGGAACCGGTTCGAAAATCGCTCTGACATGGCAATCGAATGACAAGCGCCTTAGAATCCTCGCGTCCAACGCATGGTGGAATTACTCATTGCCCGGTAATGTTTCGGGCACAGGTAATGGCGACTCTCGCGCTGAGTTCAACTTCGACGTTCAGTACTTTTTCAATCAAGTGCGCAGCGGCCCGTACAAAGGTTTTTGGATTCGCCAGCGCTATGCAGATCGGACACAGACCTTTACGCCGTTCGATTTCAAGTATAGCCGTACGCAGCTCGAGTACACGTTCTGAAGCAGTTGGCCGTGCGCGCATAGCGGAGGGTACCGCACGAGCGACGCAAAAGAGCGCTTCCATGGCAAGGCCTTGGGAGCGCCTTTTTATTGCGGCGGCAAGGCTTTTTGCGTGGTGCGTCGTGCTCACGCCATTCGCCGTGGTCGGCGTGTTGGTTGCGGCGGCGCTTGCCGGCCGGCAAAAACCGGACATCGTCTTTTTTCTCGGTAATCTCGTCGTCCAACTTTTTGCAACGGTGTTCGTTGGCGCCATCGGTGCTGCTGTCGGTGCGACCATTGGCATCGGCACCGCGCTCTTAACGCGCGAGCTGCTTCCGCCGAAAACAGGCCGGACATTTGTGCTGGCCATTCGCATCCTGGCCGCGCTTCCGGCTGTCGTGCTAGGGTGGTTTGGCGCAACGGTCGTGCTGCCTGCGTTGTCCGGCCGTACATCGATCGCCGTCTTTATCGCGGCTGCGGCCGTTGTGACGATGGCAGTCATCCCGCGGGCCTACCGTCTCACCTCACGATCGCTCGCCGAGCTGTCTCTATCGGTGCGTGAGAGCGCGGCCGCCGCGGGCGCGAGTCCTTCCCGCGTCACCGCTCACGTCACGCTTCCTGCGATCAGACGTCGCTTGGGCGGCGTATACGCGGATTCGTTTTCGCGAGGCGTCAGCGAGGCGGCCGCAGTGACCATCGTTTTCCTGGCAGCGGTGCGCGCCGGCTACCCCGTCGATCTGTTTACGATTCCAAGCTCAATCATGGCGCATGCACCCTCCATCCAGTTTGTTGACGCCGGAATAGCACAGTCGGCGCTGCTCGTCTTGGTGCTCGCAGCGGTCAACAAAACCATCGCTGCACGACGGATGGGAGATCTGCAATGGGTCTAGCATCCCCGACCGCGCCCAAAGCGGATTCATTCCGGGAACGTGACGCGCTCGTCACCGCGTGCGCGTATGGTGCCGGCACCCTTGCTGCGGTGGCGGCGGTCGCAATCGGCGTCGCACTGATCGCCTACGGGTGGAACGAGGTCGGTTGGGTGCTATCGACACCGGGTCCGCAAGGATCGCTGCGAGCATTGGGTACGACGGCGCTCATCGTGGTCATCGCGTTGCCCATCACGTTCGTTGCCGGCATTTTTGCTGGAGGCAGCGCGAACAATCCGAACATCGGCGGCATCGCGTCCAAAATGTTGCGCGAGTCGATCGAGTGGTCGTCTGGCACACCCCCTGTTGTCGTCGGCGTCGCTGTCTTTTTCTGCGCCATCGCGTTGCACACTCAGAGTGCGCTGTTGACGGCAACATTCGCCCTGGTCGTGTTAAATGTGCCAAACGCGACGTCTCGACTTGCGCTCGCTTTCGGCGCCGTGCCGCGTCAAGCGCGCGAAGCGGCGGCCGCTCTCGGCGCGTCCTCTGCGGCAACGTTTTTTGGTTTAGTCTTGCCCTTGTCGGTCTGGGCGGTTGCGGCGGCACTGTTCGCCGTCGCAGCGCAGATGATCGGCGAGACGACCGCAATTGCAATTGCAATCAGCACGAGTAATGGGCCTCAGCCGTTGTCGGTGCAGATATGGCACTTCGCGTCCAATCGTAGCCTGGCGGGAGCAGAGGCTGCAGCCTGCGTTGTGCTTGTGATGGTCATCGCCGTTTTTCTCGCCTTGTCGAGAGCGTGCTTACGCCGGGGCGTCGAAGCCGTGTCGCTACCACCATGAGCGAAGGCCGAGGACCCGCTGTCGAAACTAAACTTGAGGCGTCAGCGCTTCACGTTTGGTTAGGAGAACGGCATGCGTTGCGCGGCGCAAGTATCTCGGTCATTGCCAGGAAGACGGTTGCCTTCATCGGCGCGTCCGGGAGCGGCAAGACGACGCTCTTGCGCTCGTTTAACCGCCTGCATGACTTGGACCCTCGGGTGCGCATGCACGGTAGCGTGAAGCTCGATGGTGCAGAGATCCTCGGCCGTGGTGTCGATGTGCTCGGACTGCGCAGGCGAGTCGGCATGATCTTCACGCGTCCGACGATTCTTGCAACCAGCGTTTTCGACAACGTTGCCTTTGGGCTTCGTGCAAAGGGTTTGCGCGATCGCATCGTGCTCGAGGAGCGCTGCGAGCGCGCGTTGCGGCGAGCGTTGCTCTGGGATATCGTGAGCCCAACGCTTGACCGGCCGGCGGTAGAGCTCGCCGCCGATCTGCTGCAACGACTGTGTTTGGCGCGCGTGCTCGCACTGGATCCTGAGGTGCTGCTCTTTGACGATCCAACAGCCACCCTCGACCCGGTCGCGGGCCTGGCACTCGAAGAGGTAATCCTGCCGTTGCGCCGGGACCACACGGTGCTCATCGCGACAAATAATTTGGAACAGGCCGCCCGTCTTTCGGATACGACCTGTTACCTCGCCAACGGTGAAGTGGTGGAAAGCGGCGAAACACCGCTCATTTTCAGCCGCCCCGCTGACACCCGAACCGAAGACTTTCTTGCCGGCCGGCCGTCAGGATAGATTGCATGAGGAGATCTCAATGAAACTGGACGCGACGACGGCGTCCCCGGGACCGTTGCGTGCCGACGGCATGCACTACTACGATAGCGCGTTGGACGTTATCGGTTGGACGCCGCTCGTTCGGCTCAATCGCGTGCTAGATGGGCCAAAATGTACCGTGCTTGCCAAGGTTGAGTACCTCAACCCGGGCGGATCGGTGAAGGATCGGCCGGTGCTGACGATGATTGCCGACGCGGAGGAGCGCGGTCTCCTCAAGCCGGGCGGCACGATTGTTGAAGCGACCTCCGGAAATACCGGCACCGGTCTCGCAATGGTCGCCGCGATCAAGGGGTACCGCTGCATTCTCGTGATGCCGGACAAGGTGAGCGACGAAAAAGTGCGCCTCTTGCGCGCCTACGGCGCCGAGGTAGTCATCACGCCCACGAAAGCACCGGCGAGCAGTCCTGAATCATACTATGGCGTCGCTGCGCGATTGGCGAGCGAAATCCCGGGCGCTTTCCAACCGAACCAATTCGCAAACCCGCTCAATCCGGCCGCCCACGAACGAACGACCGGCCCCGAAATCTGGCAGCAGACCGCCGGCAAGATTACGCACTTCGTCAGCGGCATTGGCACGGGCGGCACGATCTCCGGTGTCTCGCACTATCTCAAGAAGCAGAACAGCGACATCCGTGTTATTGGCGCTGACCCGGAGGGCTCAATCTATTCGGGCGACACCGCGAAATCGTACAAAGTAGAAGGCATCGGCGAGGACTTTTTGCCTGCGACAGTCGATTTGCGCGCGATCGACCGCATCGAGCGGGTGTCGGACAAGGAATCGTTTCTGATGACGCGGCGTGTGTGCCGCGAAGAAGGTCTGTTGGTCGGGGGATCGTCGGGTACAGCGCTGGTCGCCGCGCACCGTGTGGTACAAGAACTTCCGGCAAGCGCGATCATGGTGGTGCTGTTGCCGGACAACGGCCGCGGCTATCTCACCAAAATCTTCAATGATGAATGGATGCGTGCCAACGGTTTTCTTGGCGAAGAAGGGCTCGCTGCAACCGTGGGTGACGTGCTCCGTTCAAAGGGTGAATTGCCCAAGCTCATTACGCTTTCTCCCGCTGACACCGTGCGACACGGCGTCGAGCTGATGCGCGAATTTCAGATCTCGCAGATACCGGTCGTCGCCAACGGCGATATGGTCGGGAGCATCAACGAGGTTGCGGTCATGCAGCTGATCTTCGACCACGCCGACATCGTACACGGTGAAGTCAAAGACGTCATGGGCCGCCCCTTCCCCCTCTTAGACGAGAAAGAAGAGGTCGCGCGTGCCTACAAAGAGCTCTCACTCGGCCACGCGGCGATCGTGGTTGGTCGCGAAGGAAAGGCAATCGGCGTGCTTACGAAAATGGACATCATCAACTACTTGTCGGCGACGTAGCGCAACGATGGAGTTTGCAACCAAGGCCATCCATGTTGGCCAAGAGCCCGATAAGACAACCGGCGCCACCATCGTGCCTATCTACGAGACGTCGACCTACACGCAGCCGGCGCCGGGCCAACACCTGGGCTATGACTACTCACGCACGATCAATCCGACGCGTGTTGCCCTTGAGCGCTGTCTCGCTTCGTTAGAAAACGCGCAGCACGGGTTGGCTTTTGCCAGCGGCATGGCGGCAACCGCGGCCACGATGAACCTGCTTTCCGCGGGCGACCATGTCGTCGTCACGGACGACCTCTACGGCGGTACGTTTCGGCTCTTCGATAAGGTGCTTGCGCGCTACGGCTTGACGTTTTCGTATGTCGACGCCACCGACACGCGCAACGTCGAGGCTGCGATGCGCAAGAACACGCGCATGGTGTGGCTGGAAACGCCGACAAATCCGCTTATGAAAATTATTGACATCGCCGCGGTGGCTTCGCTGAGCGGAGCCTGGGAGGCGCTTGTGGCGGTTGACAACACCTTCGCGAGCCCCTACTTGCAAAATCCGCTCGACCTCGGCGCAGATATTGTCGTTCATTCGACAACCAAGTACATCGGTGGGCATTCGGACGCAATCGGCGGCTTCGTGGCGGTCAACCGCGATGATCTGTTTCAAACCATCAAGTTTCATCAGAATTCCGTGGGGGGCGTTCCCGGGCCGTTTGATTGCTTTCTCACGCTGCGTGGCGCCAAGACCCTGGCGCTGCGCATGCGCGAGCACGAGCGCAACGCGCGTGCTGTCGCTACGTTTTTGGCGGGGCGCAGCGATATTGAGAAGCTCTACTACCCGGGCCTTCCCACGCATCCCGGGCACGACGTCGCTAAACGCCAGATGCGCGGATTCGGCGGCATGATCTCGTTTATTCCAACAGGCGGCGCGCCACGCGCGAAGGCAATTGCAAAGGCGACGAAGATTTTTTCACTCGCGGAGAGTCTTGGTGGCGTGGAGTCGCTGATCTGTCACCCCGTCTCTATGACCCACGGCGCGATTCCGCAAGACGTACGTGAGGCGCGCGGCGTGCACGACGCGTTGCTGCGGCTATCCGTCGGGATTGAAGCAGAAGCAGATATCATCGCCGATCTCGAGCTAGCGCTCAAGACCTAAGGCGTCATCGTCGAGCACTATGCAAGTCTTAGGAAATTATTTATTCCGTGTCACCTTTGGAGTAATAGTCGGCGCCGTTTACCTAATTTTTCTTCTGCCGCTGTCTGTCCCCGCACATCTGAGCTCGCAGACAATGGGAATATGGGGGCCGTTGGTCTTGTTAACATCGGTGATTTGGCTTTATCCAATCATCGCGTTTCACGAACTCGGTCACGTGTTAGGTGCTAAGCTGGCGAGCTTCAGAGTCATTTCCCTAACGCTATGGCCATTCGTTGCGAATTTTCAGCCTACTCTTTCCCTACGACTTAAGCCAAAGTTGAAGTCGACGCCGCATGTGGTCGGCTTCCCGATAGATGACTCAAACCTCGGATCGCGATACCTGCTTTTTATTGCTTGCGGGCCGCTCGCGTATGTAGCCATCGCGATAGGCACTGGAATAGCGATACTGTTAGGCCCCGATCTGACATTCGTACCTCAGCTCATCCTCCGAGGGGCCTTCATATCGGACATCATGATGCTGATGCTGACGCTGTACCCTGCGCCTGGGAGCGATTCTGCGAAGATACTAAAGCTGCTCTTTTCCCGAAATCCGGTTCCTTTGCTAGCGCTGTGGGGGATTTACGGGCAATTTATAGGCGGAATACGACCCAGGGACTGGAATGCGGCGATGCTGTCGAAACTCGCTGCCCGCGCGGAGCAATCTGATGAAGAAGCCTATAGATGTATCGTCCTGTATTACAACGCGCTTGACAACAAACGCTTCATTCTGGCTGGCGAGTTCATTGAGGGTGCCCTTGAGTGCGCTTCTAAGACTAATAAAGTGATCTCAAACGTTGTTTACAACGAAGCGGCATTCTATCAAGCTTTCGTTCGTGGGGACGCAGTGACCGCACGAACTCTTCAGCCAAAATTAAGCACGCCAGAGACCTATATGACATTGAGAACGAAAGCTGCAATCGCGAGTGCCGACGGGGACTTCGTCCGAGCCGAGGCCTACGCACTTGAGGCGCTGCAACAACTACATGAAAATCCAGCCGAAGGATGGGTTCTCACTGAGCGCGAGCTGCTCTCGCAATTTACTCCGCTGTCATCTGCTGGTCAACCCTCGTCGGGCTAGATCCCAGACATAAAAATAGGGGAGCGACCGACTCGCATCGGCCGCCCCTTTTCGTATCTAGAAACCGAACCTCGTAGTAACCACGAACAGGTTGCGGCCGTCCGACGTCAGCGTGCTGCCGTTGGTGCCGGGTTGCGTTGTCGCGAGACTGGAATGGCCATACTGCAGACCGAGGTTGCCATTCTTGTCGAATTGGTAGAAATACCCGAGTTCGTAGAGCTGCACGTTGGTTGCGTTGGGCAAGAATTGCGCATTCCACATGCTATCAACGCTGTTGATGATCGAGAAACCGTTGATGACCGAGTTCTTGCCTGTACGGACATAACGCGCGGTTCCCTGGGAATGCCACAGCGCTGTGCTGCCGTAGGCGAGGTCGACAAGGTACGCAGTCGGGTCTTCGTAGCCTTTTCTCGTCGTCGGATCGTTGCCATAGCGCAAGAGGACCTCTCCCTGAGCGTTGAGCTGTGACCCGATGTTGCCGTTGATGAACAGCGAGCCGACCGTCACCGGTCCAAACGCTGTCACCGGAGCCCCAGCTGTCGGCGGCATTCCCGCCGGTATGATGAAGTTCGTGATCTCCTGCGAGTTGAGACCCAAGTATTGGTAGGCGAACAGAACGTCACCGGAGTGTGCTTCGATGTGGAACGCCGTGACATTCTGGGTTAGTCCTGGACCGCTGGGCAGCTGAGTCGGGGTCCTCTCGGCGTTTTTTACCGAGCCGGCCGAGCCCCATGCAGACCAGCGCTTGTTCATCGACGTCCACTTCGCTGCTACGCCAATGGGCACCGCGTCAGCTATGAGTCCGCTGCCATCCGGCAGCCATGGCGTATTGCAGCAATACAGTAGTTTGCCGCCGTAGAAGTTCCAGTCCGTGTGCGGCAGATTGTATTCGAAGAAGTCAAAGTCGTTGTGAACCCACGACCCCAAGCCGTTGTTTGCACCGGCATTTTCTTCGGTCGACAGACGGATGATGAACTTCGCCGTGTCGCTGATGTTGCCGGTTCCGACAAGCCGGAGCCGGGCTTCCATCTGTCCGAATCCGTTGTTGCCAATTGGCACGGCCGCTCCGTTGAAGCCGGATGTTGGCACAAAGCTACTTTTTGGCAGTTGGGCGCCAGTGACATCCGTGCCGCTCGAGGACTGATTGAAACTGTTGACCGGGCGCACGCGGAACTCGCCATGCAGCTCGAACCCTGCCTTCGTTTTCTCCGGTACAACTGCAGCAACAGTCTGATCGAGTTTTGTCATCTCCTCATGCATCGAGGCTTGCGACTGCTCAACCGCGGCCACTCGGGTATCGAGCGTATCGACTCTGCCCTTGAGCGTGCTGAGATCCGCTTTGAAGCTCTCGAATGTCTGTTGTAGCGCCACCACATCCGCTTGTTTGATGGCGACCATCTTGCCCTGATGCACCATCGTTTCCGCCGTGGTGATCGCCTCGGCGGCGATGATTGCAGCTTGGTAGCGCATGATAGGCTTGCCAGCGGCAAGAGACTGAGTGTTCACCGTGATAAATCCGTCTTTCGCGAGCAGATTTAGCGCCACGATTTCAGGGCTGTCGGGACTCAACAGCTCAAACGGATTTTTGCTGTGTGCTAAGCTGATACGTTCGGCTCCTTGAGCGCCGGCGTTTGCTGCCGCAGGGCTGGAGCTCGTCGTTGTTGTCGCTCCAGGTTGATCGGCAGCAAGAGTCAGCACCGCCCCGCTCAGCACGATGGCTGCTACGAAAGCGAAAGCCGTCGCAATCAAAGTCAGTCGCCTCATGTACGTCTCCTCTCAGGTTCCCATCTGGCATCGGTGCAGCAAAAAGGCCCCACCCCACACGCTGTTCGATGCTTTCGGATAACCCGCCGCATCGTAACAACGAGTGGTAGAGGAGCTCCTAGGTTGCAAACCCCAGTGATGAAATCATCACCGCGTCAGGGTGACTGCTTCATGGGGGAGAGGTAAGCCGCGATGAACCTGAAGTCCTAGGCGTATGCCCTACGTGTTGACCCCGAGGCGCCCACTAATCTCGGCCGCTTCGCGTTTGACCTCGGCCGCAATGACCTCAAGACGCTGCTCATCGATGTGCCGCGCGAACCCCGCCACCCAGAGAACTGCGACCAGCTGATGTTGCGGGCCCGTGACTGGAGCAGCGGCTGCGCGGATTCCGTCGACGTACTCGTCCAAGTCAATTGCTGCTCCGCGCGAAATCGTTTCAGCGACCGCTTGTTCGTAGTCGGTGGTGTTTACAATCGCCGCGGGCGTAAACGCGGGTAAGTTGGTTTCTTTGAGGAAACTGCGACGGCGGATCGGGTCCCACGATGCGAGGACAACTTTACCGACTGCACCGGCAAGAAGCGGAATCGACGAACCAACCGGCGCGGAAATCGAAAGCGTTGGACGACCGTGCACAATGTCGAGAATCGTCACGTGGCCGTCGGCCGGCACTCCAAGGAAACTTGTCTGCTCTGTTGCTGCCGCAAGCCGCTCGAGCGCGGGGCGAGCGACCTGTCGTAGGTCGGCCTGGTTGCCGCCGCGCGCACACAGCGCCGACAATCGAGGCCCAAGCAAGTAGCGTTTCGAGCCGTTGACGGCCTCAAGTACACCGAGCGCTTCGAGCGTGGTGACGAGACCATGCACCGTGCTCTTGCCCATTTGCAGCTGTCGCGAAAGCTCGGAAACGCCGAGCGGTTTGTCGGAAAGACTGATCGTCTCAAGGAGCTTGAATGCCTTGAGAACTGCGGGGACTCGAGGAGCGGGAACGGTCTCGCCATTGCCAGCCGAGGTGACTCCTTCAGCGTCGCCGGGGTGACCGTTCTGTCTTGGGAACATCCGCCTCGAGATTTGCGCTTGCTCGGCCGCTCCCTTTTGTGCGGCACTCGCGCGTGTGAAATAGCGACCGAGGTCCCTTCTCTGTGAGCAAGGTCGCCTTCTGGGACACGCCAAACTACCCGAACCGGGCTTTTTGACCACGGGAGGTTTTAGTTTGCACTTCGATGCCGAATCGCAGCGCGTGCTCGATACCGCGGCCGGTCTTGGAGCAGAGTACGCTGACGTGCGTTTTAGCGAAACGCGCGACGAGCATGTCGAGGTCCGTAACGGGGTCGTCAACAGTCTGTCCGATGGCGAAAGTGCAGGTTTCTCGGTTCGTGCGCTCGTCAATGGCGCGTGGGGCTTCGCCTCGAGTGCGCATATCGACGATGCGGAACTCGATCGAGTGGCAGCGCTTGCGGTGAACATTGCACGCGCAAGCGGGCGTGTCAAAGGTCAACCAATTACGCTCGTGCCGTCGCCGGCGTACACTGACTCCTACAAGACACCGTTCGAAATTGATCCGGCGACGATATCGCTCGGTGATCGCGTCAATTATCTATTAGCCGCTGAGAAAGATGTGCGCGCGGCAAAGGGCGTAACCGTTGCACGCGCCTGGATGGATATCTGGCGAACCAAAAAATTCTTCGCTAACACCGATGGCAGCAAGATCGAGCAAGAGCTGCTGCAGTGCGGCAGTGCTCTGCATGCGCTCGCAGTCGGCGAACGCGACGTCCAAGACCGGTGTTACCCGGGCACCGGTGGCCTGTATCAAACTGGCGGCTATGAGATCATCAAAAAGGCCGATTTGCTCGCCAACGCGCGACGCATCGGCGAAGAAGCCGTTGCATTGCTGACGGCCGACCAATGTCCGTCCGGGACGATGGATATTGTGTTGTCGGGCGACCAAGTCTCGCTGCAAATCCATGAGTCGATCGGGCACGCGCTCGAGCTCGATCGGGTGCTCGGTTGGGAAGCGAATTTCTCCGGCACCTCATTCGCCACACTCGACAAGCTCGGAAGCTTTCGATATGGCAGCTCATGCGTGAGCGTCGTTATCGACATGACGTGCCCGCTTGCGCTTGCAACGCACGGTTACGATGATGAGGGCGTCAAAGCCACGCCGGTCGATCTCATCCGCGATGGGATCCTCGTCGGCTACATGGCCGGACGCGACACGGCAAAGACTGCCAAGATTCAGCTGAGCGGCTGCGTGCGCGCGGAATACTGGGGCCGCTTGCCGATGATCCGCATCGGCAACGTTAACCTCGAGCCAGGTGTCGTGCCAGCAGGCAATCTCATTGACGACGTTAAGAACGGTGTGCTCATGGAGAGTAACCGTTCGTGGTCGATCGATGATAAGCGCCTCAATTTTCAATTCGGCTGCCAGATCGGCTACGAGATCAAGGACGGCAAGAAAGGCAAGCTGCTCAAGAACCCGACGTACGCGGGAATGACGCCGGCGTTCTGGCGATCCTGCGACGCGATCGGCGACGCAAAATCGTGGGTCGCGTGGGGCACGCCGAACTGTGGCAAAGGAGAGCCGCTCCAAACGGCGCGCTCGTGTCAGGGCGCGTCACCCACACGTTTTCGCAACATTCAGGTTGGCGTGGGCTATGAGCGATAAGGAGTACGCCGATCCGCAGGCGCTAGCGTCCGTGCTCGACCGCGCCCTCGCGGCATCGAAGGCGGACGAAACGGAAGCGCTTGTTGCGGCGAGCGATTCCTCGCTGACGAGATATACGCACAACTCCGCGCACGAGAGCGTCAACGAACGTAACTGCCAGATCTCAGTGCGCGCAGTGGTCGGCAAACGCCAAGGTGTTGCTGGCACGAACAAGCTCGATGACGCGAGCATCGTCGATGTCGTCCGGCGTGCGTACGAAAGCGCGAAGCTCTCTACGGAAGATCCGGTCTTTCCCGGCCTCCCGGGGCCCGGCGGTGACATCGTCGAGATTGCCGATGCATACGACGACACAACCGCAACTGCAACGCCTGACATGCGAGCCGCGGCGGTCAATGACGTCGCCAAGATCATGCGAGTCCATAATCTCTATGCTGCGGGCTACGTGTCGACTCAATCAGACGCGTTCGCGATTGCCAATACGAAAGGCGTCAAGCGCTTCCATCGTTCCACCGACAGCGCCATCAACATCAAGGCCATCGGGTCGGATTCGAGCGGCTACGCCGAGGGGTTCTCGCGCCGCTTCGATGATCTCGAACCCGCAGTGATTGCCGAACGCGCGGCCAAGAAAGCGGTCGCGGGCAAGAATCCACGGGCACTCGATGCTGGGAAATATACCGTGATTCTTGAAGCGCCTGCGTTTCGGGAATTCATCGGGTATCTATCGTGGATCGGGTTCGGCGCGCAGGCATTTGAACAAGGGTCGTCATTCATGAGCGGCCGCCTGGAAGAAAAAGTCGTCGGCGAAAACGTCAGCATTCGAGACGACTTCACGCACCCGCTCGGCAGCGGCATTCCGTTTGACTTCGAGGGTGTACCGCGAACGGTCGTGCCGCTGATCGACCATGGCGTAGCGAAAGACGTTGTGTACGATTCATATTACGCAGCCAAATTGAAGCACAAGAACACGGGTCACGCGCTACCGGCGCCGCACTCAGAAGGGCCGATGCCGCTCAACATCGTCGTCGACCCGGGCAGCACGGCACTCGAAGCGATGATTCGCGACACCAAACACGGCGTGCTCGTGACCCGAACGTGGTACATTCGGCTCGTCGATCAAAACCAGACGCTCATCACGGGCATGACGCGTGACGGGCTCTTTCTCATCGAGCGCGGGCGGCTGACAAAAGGTCTCAAGAACATGCGCTTTAACGAATCGATCATCGGTGCGCTCGGCCGCTGCGAGCTTGCATCCGCACTCGTGCGATCGGAAAGTCACGTTCTCCCTGCCGTCAAAATCGAGGACTTCCACTTCTCAAGCGGCACCGAATTCTAGCGCAACGTCTGTAGCAACGGACCTTTAGGTCCGTTTATCAGCGTAGCAACGGACCTTTAGGTCCGTTTATCAGCGTAGCAACGGACCTTTAGGTTCCGTTTATCAGCGTAGCAACGGACCTTTAGGTCCGTTTATTAGATTGTTGCCGTTGGGCTTGGTGCAGGTGGGAGCGGCTTGTGCTGCTCGCCGGGCATGAGCGGGCGCATGACGGTACCACGCGGCGCGTTTGAGATGTGAAGCGCCGAGGCGACTGCCAGAGCATCTGCCTCGAGCGCGCTGCCGCGCGCGTCTGCCGGGCAGCTGAGATCAGGTGAACGGCTGTGGTTCCAATAGACGAAGAGTGAGGTACCGAACGATATGCTCTTCATGCACGCTGCGTGCTGCACGTTTTGCAACGGTGCAGCGGCGCGAAGGTCGCTAAAAAATCTCGACGCGATGGACGCAGGCACTTGTGCTTTGGCGCGCGTCGCTTGCGCAATATACTCGGCGTCACCGCTGCGTTGTACAACGATACGATATCCGCCCGTATTGGTTGAACCGGTATTCAAAATGACGGCAGCGCCTTTGGGCACCGGCAAATATCCCGGTACCTTTGAAACGTTCGTAACATTAGCGGCGGCCGCAAGCGGTGATGCCACGAGCAAGACGGCGATCAGGCGCTTCATCACATTATGAGAACGCGGCCGTGTCCAGAAACGTTTCACTGCAACCTCTGTCGCACTACATTTCGATATTCCTTCGCCCTCAGGCGGCAGTCCGCAGCGACCGTTGCAAGGCGGCGCATCGAGTGTGACGAAGCCAGAGCGCCTGCGCTTGATGCGTACCCGCCCTGGTGGCGGAATTGGTAGACGCGCTGGCTTCAGGTGCCAGTGGCTGCAAGGCTGTAGGGGTTCGAGTCCCTTCCAGGGCATGGCGACGCACGTAAGCCCATCATTAGTTGCGCAACGTAGTGGAGGTTTCATGGCTACCACACTGGATCGATCGGCTGCCCAGTCAACGCTGAACGTCTGGCAGATGGCGCAGCGCCAGCTCGACGATATCGCGGAGATCATCGGACTCGACGACTCCATCCACGGATATTTGCGCGAGCCAAAACGCGTATTGACTGTTTCGGTGCCGGTGCGCATGGACTCGGGCGAGCATCGCGTGTTCGAAGGGTATCGCGTGCAGCACAATTTGTCGCGAGGACCAGGCAAGGGCGGTATCCGTTACCACCCCGATGTCACGCTCGATGAGGTCAAGGCGCTTGCCATGTGGATGTCGTGGAAATGCGCGCTGGTGAATATTCCGTTCGGCGGCGCGAAAGGCGGCGTTATCTGCGATCCCAAGTCGATGTCGATTCAGGAGATAGAGAATCTGACGCGGCGTTTCACGAGCGAAATTTCGATCTTTATCGGTCCGGAGAAAGACATTCCCGCACCCGATGTCTACACGACGCCGCAGATCATGGCCTGGATCATGGATACGTACTCGATGCAACACGGCTATTCCATTCCGGGCGTCGTCACGGGGAAACCAATTGCTGTCGGCGGATCGCTCGGTCGCGACAAAGCAACAGCGCGCGGATGCCTGTACGTCGTCGACGAGGCGATGAAAGAACTGAGCGTGCAGCGTCCGGCCCGCGTGTCCATTCAAGGATTCGGCAACGCCGGTCTTCACGCCGCCGAACTTTTCGATGCCGAGGGCTATCGCATCGTTGCTGTTTCGGACAGCCGCGGCGGCGTCGCCAATCCGAACGGTCTCGATGTGCAAAAGCTGATCGCGTGGAAGGGTGAGCAGGGGACTGTCGTCGGGTTCGGCGGCGGCCAATCAATTTCAAACAAAGACGTTCTCGAATATGAGTGCGAGGTGCTCGTACCTGCGGCACTGGAGAAGGTCATCACCGCCGAGAACGCGCCCCGCATTAAGGCCAAGATCGTCGCCGAGGCCGCCAACGGGCCGACGCTCCCCGAGGCAGACGACATCCTTCACGAACGCGGCATCATGGTGCTCCCCGATATTCTGGCGAATGCCGGCGGCGTGACCGTCTCATACTTTGAATGGGTTCAGAACTTGCAGGAACTCTTCTGGGAAGAGCAGGCGGTCAACGACCGGCTGCGGCGGATCATGGAGCGCGCCTTCCGCGATACGCTCGATCATGCACGGCGCCGCAACGTAAACATGCGCCGCGGTGCGTACGCGGTGGCAGTCGGTCGCGTTGCTGAGGCGACGAAGCTGCGAGGCGTCTACCCGTAACGCCACGACGGCGTCCTTAGACGTTGTGCCATTCGAGTCGCAGGTAGACGCTTTGCGGTGCCGGCCAGCTCGTGGGGACGTACCCCTGCGTGCCGTACGCCCATGGCACCGCCGGGGTTTGCCCATTGAGTGTCGGGATGCCGTTGCCGAGCGTGTAGCATCCACTGCCCACGCCGGCAGCACCACCGTAGTATTTCGAATACGCGGTGCTGCAGCTAGGACTGCCGGCATAACCGGGCGGCCCGATAAGCCATGGGTTGCCTTCGTACTGCGTTGGGCTTGTGTGATTGAGCAGGTTTGTAATACCAAGCGATGCGCTCACCAACCGCGTCAACTGCGCGTTAATATGCAATGCGACAAATAGAGTAGGCGGCGATCGCAGCGTGAACGGATCGTTGCCCTCGGGCGTTCCGAGGTTGCCCGTAATCGGATTGAAAACAGTGCCGCCCGCGCACCCCAGAGGCTGCGGACAATAGGGCAACAATGGGTCGCGCAGAAAATAATAGTTGTATCCAGGATTGACGTTATTGTCGTTGAGCGCAGCGCTGGGCGTACCGGCGCTACTCGAGCATTCGTACGAGACACTCGTACAGTAGATGTAGACGCGCTTGCCGTTGCCGTATGGATAGCCAGATTCAAAGGTCAGCGTGGGCACGATTTCCAGGTGTCCGGCCGGAAAGCGATACGATGCCGTGGCTTGCACCGCAGGAATGAAACTCAACGGGAAGAGATGCCCCGCAGCTGCTGCCGGAGCGTTGAGGGCATTGAGCCCGAAAGGACTTGCACTGGTCGAGTAACCCTTTGTGTACGTCGCGTCAACATTTGCGCGACTGGTGTCGACGCCAAATTCAAAACCTGTGATGCGCGCCGAGCCGACATTTTGCGGAAGCGCTACCCCGAGCGACGTTCCGGCTGTGCCGCTGACCACGCCCGGAGCTCGAAAGTTCGTTGGAACGACGTCAATGAGGTTGGTCTCGCGACGTGCAAACGCAGTGAGTTTGTACGACAGCGAGCCGGCGTGCCCGAACGAAACCTCGTAATCGGAGGCGGTCTGCGGGCTCAAGGGGGCGAGCAGGGCCGATGGGTGACTGCCGGCCACGACGATCCGTTCGACCTCAAGTGGCGAAGGAAACTGGGTATACTTCCCTGCCCACAAACGCACGACGTCATCGTGACGGTCGACGTGAAACGACGCTGCACCCCGTGGGTCAAGCGCTACAAAGTTATCCTTCGATCCGCCGCTTCGGTGCGCGATCCCGCCTGCGTATCGAATGCCGCCTTCCAAGCCCAGCCACGGCCGCGCATCCCATTTGTCAGCGATGTAGACGCCGAACGTCGACATGGGAGGAGAGCTTGTGAGCTGCTCGGGCACGATCGGGATGGTCTCGACGAGCGAATAGTGTTGTTCCTCGACGACGCCACCGTAGTGAAGCTCGTTGGCCGAACCGGGCTGCGATTGGATGTCGGCCGCGAGTCCTCCGATCACGTTTTTCGTGTGGCTCGCAAGAGAGATGGGTCCACTTGGGAACGACAAGTCGTCCCACCACGGCCCAAAGACTGTCGAAGCGCTGGTTGATTCGTACACGCGCACGCGCACCAGTGAGTTTTGCCGTGGCCGCGTCAGCTGCAGCTTTTGGATGGAGTACGTTCCGCGAACTCTGCTGGCTGCAGTGACCTGTGCGCTGAGATTTGTTGCACCCGGGTATGGCCCGAAGCTTCCATAGGTCTCGCCGTTGTACGGCGTCGAGTAAACGTCGTATGCGGTTTGCCCGCCGAAGAGAAACAATTGCAGGTCATCGCCACCGTGCAATCGTTCGTGGAAGTTCCCAAGCGCACTCCATCCACCTTGCGATTGCAGGCCGAGACCGTACGTGGCAATCTCGGCGGGATAGAATACATGCCGATCGCCGTATTCGATTGCGTCGTTGAACGCGCGCGCTGCAACGAACGAGCGAGACGACAAGTCGGGGTTCGCCCATCCAATGCCTACGTTCTGATCGAATGCGCGGCCCAAAAGGCCCTGACCGACGCCGTACGACTGTTGTGAAGGATTCGTTCCCAGCGTCGCGACCTGATCGATGACCCCGGAAAGCACGTTCTCGTCCGCCACAGAAAAGGCGCCCGTGTCGACGGTCGTATAAGCCACTCCTGTTGTTGCAAGAGAGGCGCTGATCGGGTTGCCGCCAGGCTCCGCCACCTCACTTTGGGGCATGGGTACCTCTTCGTAGGTGTACGCGGTTTCGTTCGCCTTGCCGCCACGCACGAACGCATCGCCGAACGTGTCAAATGAAACTCCCGGCACACTAGCCAGCGCCCCTTGCACCGTGCCTCGCACGTATGATGAAAGTCCCGCGCTTGAAATTCCGTTTTGCGCACGGGCTGCCGTGCCGACTACAAGGTATTCATCTGTCGTACGCGTGATCCCAAGGCGGGATGCTCGAATGACTTCTCGAGCAAGTTGCTTGACCACAGGCTCCAGCACCGCCTCGAGCATGACGCGAGAGCCCGGCAGCACCGTGATGCCGTTTTGAACAAGCACCTCGTAGCCATCAACGCTGAACGTTACCTGATAACTGTCGGGAACGACGCCGAAAATGACGAAATGCCCTCGGGCATCTGTGCGAGCGACGTATTGACCCGACGGAGCGGTAGCGGTGATCGATACTCCTGCGAGGGTGCGAGCATCGGCGTCGACCACCGTTCCAGTGATCGTTCCGACCGTCGCAGCGCAAACGCGAAGAGGCGCGGCGAGCGCGACGGCGCTCGCAACCATCGCCGCCAGAAAACCAACCTTCCAGTTCGAACTTCTCATGGCGGAAGTTCAACCTCATTCCCCACGAGGCCGTAGCGCTCCTCAGTCGCCTTTCAAGCACAGAAAGGCCCGCACGAATCGTGCGGGCCCGGCTGCGCCGCCGCGACGAGGCAGCTTCAGTTGGAGGTGGTCAATGTGTACAGGATTCGCCGGTCTTGCCGTTCCGTACGTTCGATGCGAAGCTGCGGCTCTTTCTTCGGACGATTCACGATGAAGTTGAAGGCCGTCGTCTGCCGTCCGCGGCTACGATCGTACGCATTAACCTTAATGTAGTGATCGGGAAACTCGGACTTGCATTTGCTAATCTCATCGAGAATCGTTTGCGGTTCTTTGAGATCGAAAAACGGCAAGCCGAACATCTCCCAGTACACGTTTCTGGGATGCGGGCTGTCCGTGTGTTCGAGCGACAACGACCAGCCGCGGCCGATCGCGTATCGGACTTGTGCTAAGAGTTCGGCGTCGGTGAACGGTTTGAGGTACGAGAATGTGCCTTGCGTGAGAAACATGGTTACAGATTCCTTTCATGGGCGCGAACATAGGGCCAGCGCTAGTCGGGAGTGTCGGATGAGGCATAGTTGAAGCTGATATCCTTCCAGAGGTCGATAGCCTGGCGTAGCGGTGTGCACCAGCGAGCCGCTTTCTCCATGATTTCCGGGCCCTCGCGCAGGACATCGTGACCCTCGTTGCGCGCCTGGATCAAGGTTTCGAGCGCGACGCGATTCGCGGTCGCTCCCGCGGCGATGCCCATCGGGTGACCGATCGTGCCGCCGCCGAATTGAAAAACCGCGTCCTCACCCAAGTGGTGCAGCAACTGATGCGTTTGCGCCGCGTGAATTCCGCCTGAGGCGACCGGCATCACGCCCGGCAGCGAAGCCCAGTCTTGATCGAAATACAGACCCTTGCTGGGGTCGGCCTTGACCTTGTTGAGACGCAGCGTGTCATAGTACCCAGCCACAAGCTTCGGGTCGCCCTCGAGCTTGCCGACGACCGTGCCGGCGTGCAAGTGGTCGACGCCCATGAGACGGCACCATTTCGAGATGACTCGGAAGCTGACGCCGTGGTTCTTTTGGCGCGTGTAGGTCGCGTGACCCGCGCGGTGGAGGTGCAAGATCACGCCATTGCGTCGCGCCCAATTGCTCATGGACTGAATCGCACTGTAACCGATTGTGAGATCGATCATGATAATGACGCTGCCGATATCGCGAGCGAGTTCTGCGCGTTCGTAGATATCTTCCATCGAGGCTGCCGTCACGTTGAAGTAATGCCCTTTGATCTCTCCCGTTTCGGCCATCGCCTTCTGGACGGCCTCGATAGCGAACATGTAGCGATCTCTCCAGCGCATGAAGGGCTGGCTGTTCGTGTTCTCATCGTCCTTCGTGAAGTCGAGACCACCTCGCAGCGCTTCGTACACGACGCGCCCGTAGTTGCGCGCCGACAGACCAAGCTTTGGTTTGACGGTCGCGCCCAAGAGCGGACGGCCGAACTTATTGAGGTACTCGCGCTCGACGACGATGCCATGCGGCGGCCCCGGGAAGGTTTTTACGTATTGCGTGGGGATGCGCATGTCTTCCAAACGCAGCGCTTTGATCGCCTTGAATCCGAAGACGTTGCCGATGATCGAGGACGTCAAGTTCGCGATCGACCCTTCTTCGAATAAGTCCATGTCATAGGCGATGTACGCGATGAATTGATTGGGAGTCCCCGGCACAGGAACCACGCGGTACGCCTTAGCCTGATAGTCCTCGAACGAGGTCAGACGATCAGTCCAGACCACGGTCCAGGTCGCAGTCGAGGATTCACCGGCGATGGCCGCCGCAGCCTCATCCGCTTCCACGCCTTCTTGGGGCGTGAAACGAAAGGCGCAGAGAATATCGGTTTCCTTGGGCTTGTAATCGGGCTGCCAATACCCCATCTTTTTGTAGGGGATGACACCGGACTTCCAGCGGCTTTGTTCTACGACTTGGTCTTCAATCACGAGCATAGCAATCGTTCCTTTTCCAGAATTTATGTTGCGGCTGTAACGGTTGTTGTTGTGGCACGCAAGAGAATCGATTTTTGCGCGCTCAGTATGCGATGTGCCAGAATGAGCTGTGTCAGAGCCAGCGGATCTGAGTGCCGGCGGATTCGTGCAGCTTCATAACTGCCCAGCATTGCCGGCTGCACGTACAACAAGTTGCCGTGCCGGCCGTCGATATGCGCCCAAATGGTGTCTTCCACGAGCGCAGCCTCGGCTTTCTCAATAATGCCGTCAATATCAATGATATCTGAGCGCTGACCATGTTCGTCCGCAACGTCAAGCGACAGATGAACGGCTCGAGCGCGCAGCAGTTGTTTATCGAAATTCAGCCGCGGCAGCCTGTGCCGCTGAATGATGCGCACGTTAAGATGGCCCATGTCGCGCCACTGCTCGTCACGGTAGAAGCGCACTACCAGGTCGGCGTATTTACGCTGCGGCCGGACATAGAGTTCGGCATCTGGCTCGCGAGCTTGGAGTTCTTCCATTACCTGCTCGCGCGTGTAGCCGCGTTTCTTGACGTCGCGTTGGATCTTCCAAACTTGGCGCAGACCAGGTTCCGGATCGAGCCAGACTTTGAGGTCGAAGGCGTTGCGAATGCCGGGCACCAAAAATGGATGCAGACCTTGTATGATCACAACCTCGCGCGCCTCGAGATGTTCGGGACCTTCGAGGCTGCCGTTGCTGTGATTGTATGACGGCTTGTCCACGGGTGTGCCGTTTTTGAGCAGCCATAATTGCTCTTCCATGAGCGCGAAGTTGTTCGCGCGGGGGTTGAGGGCCGTGATGCCAACCATCGAACGCTGCTGACGGTCGAGTGAATGATAGTCATCCAGGCAAATGCTGGCGATGCGTTCTTCACCGAACAAATTGAAAAAGGCAGAGGTTAGCGTGCTCTTGCCGCTCCCGCTGTCGCCACCGACGCCGACAAAGATCGGCACTAATTTCGCAGACGTCGCGGCGCCGTTGCCGGCCGAGCGGCCGAAGCCCACGGTCGCCGGAAGTTTGATTGCGTTCCTATAAGCCTGCCGCGCTACAAGGGCGGATGCTTTGCGCTCGAGATCCGATAGCAGCTGCACGAACGAGTCGCGAAAGAGGGCAACGCGGCGGTTTCCAGCTCTTGGGCAATCGCTTCGAGCTTAATACCTTGGGAGGCGAGGGCCCGCAGCTGTCGCGTAGACGAATCGGGATCCGCCGCCAGCGTCTCACCTCGCACGTGTCCGTGATCGACAAAGGCTTTGATTGTTTCAAGCGGCATTGTGTTGACGGTGTGGGGTCCGACCAATTCTTCGACGTAGCGCACGTCACTGTAGGCTGGGTTCTTGGTGCCGGTCGATGCCCACAATAGCCGCTGCGGCCGCGCACCAAGCGCCGATAAGCTCAGCATCGTGTCGCTGGCCAGAAATTTGCGCCACAGGTCGTACGCCGCGCGAGCATTTGCGATTGCAGCAGTGCCGCGCAACGATTGCAAATGGGTGCGCTCCTCGTTGCTGGACGTGGCGGCAATCTTTGCCTCAAGCTCACGATCGACAGCTGTGTCGACGCGGCTGACAAAAAAGCTTGCGACGGAAGCGACGCCTTTAAGATCGACGCGCGCCTTGTGCGCCAAGGTAAGACCTTGAGCGTGGGTTTGAAGCAGTTCGCGATATCGCGACAAGCTAAACACGAGCGTTGCGTTGACGCTGATGCCCTCACTGAGGAGCTGTTTGATCGCCTGCAGACCCGGGCTCGTTGCTGGGATCTTGATCATCACATTGGGTCTGCTAACCGCAGCGTGCAACCGGCGCGCTTCCACGACCGACGCGTCCGCGTCGTATGCAAGCTCGGGCGAGACCTCTAGGCTGACGAAGCCATCGACGCGGTCGCTTGCTTCATAGATAGGCTTGAGCAGATCCGCTACCGCTTGGATGTCCGCCGTCGCGAGCTCTTCGTAAATTTCTTTGGTGTTATGGCCGCGGTGCGCCGAGCGCGCGATCTGGAGATCGTAGTAATTCCCGCCGGCCAGAGCCTTTTGGAAGATCGTCGGGTTCGACGTCAGTCCGGTGATCCCGAATTCGTCGATCAGCTGCTTGATCTGACCGGAGTCCACGAGCTCGCGACTCAGTTGATCGCACCACGGGCTTTGGCCGAATTCGCGGAGCTGGAAGAGAGGATTAACCGGCGCTCTCATTGCGCTCTCTTGTCCTTAGACTGGCAAGGTGCATTGAGTTGGCGCCGGCCGCCTGACAGTACAGCAGGGCTTGTCATGGGCGAATCATAAGCTCAATCGACCATAAGGTCAAATGCAAGTATTATATGGTATCCATAAGGTTTACTTATAGTGGCTCGGAGAGCGCTCATGCCCAGGGATGACAAGGTCGCGGGCTCGACACTCGAGCGCCGCATAACGCTTCACCAGCTGCGAACCTTCAAGAGCGTGATGGATCAGGGGTCCTTCACTCGGGCGGCTGAGACACTTGCCTTGAGTCAACCGGCGGTCACCCATCACATGCAAGCCCTGTCGCGAACTCTCGGGGCGACACTATTCCAACCGTCGTCGCGGCGCGGCAAGTTGGAGTTGACGCCGGTCGGACAGGCAGTGTACGAACGCGCTGGGCGGATTTTGGCGCTGATTCAAGAGGCCGACGACGACATCGCCGATATCGCGGGGCTGCAAGCCGGCTCAGTTCGTGTTGCAGGCGACACGACCGTCGGCATCTATGTCGTGCCTGATGCACTCTCGGCGTTTCACCGGAAGCATCCGCGTATTAAACTGAGTTTGGATGTCGTGAATCGTCAGCGCGTGCACGAGCTGTTGGTGAATGGCGAAGCTGACCTCGGAATTGTGGGGAGGCTTTGGACAGAAGATATTTTCGAGGCTAAACCGCTGGTTGAAAACTATCTCATGTGGTTTTGCGCGCGGGATCACCCGTTGGTTCGGCGGGAGCCGCTTCGCTTGAGAGATTTGCTCGACGGGCCGCTGCTATTCCGCGAACCTGGATCAGGAACGCGCCAGGCAGCAGAAGCGATTTTTCGTAAACACGGGATCGAGCCTGTGCCCGATATGGAGATGGCAAGCAATGGCGCGCTCAAACGCGCGGTCGCAGGCGGCCTAGGAGTGGCAATGTTCTCGACCTGCGCCGTGCGACTCGAGCAAGCGGCAGGCTTGTTGCATCCTTTAAAGGTCAAGGGCTTCCCTCTGCGCCGCATGTGGCACGTCGTATGGGTGCGCGAGCGATTGTTGAGTCCAGCCGTGCGTGCGTTTCGCGATTTCTTGCAGACGGACACCTGGCGGGATCAATTACCGGTGCCGCTCGGAACCGACTAGGAACCTGCATCATGTCGTTCAGCATGCGCGTGCCCCGACAGTTCTCCTTCAGGCATCTCGGAACCGTAGCTGTCGTCCTCTCACTGTTTCTGGGGGTGCAGTCACAGGGACTTGCTTCGACGTACCAACAGTACAGCAACGCTTCAATGACGGCGTTGCTGCGGGATTTTTACCATGTTGGTTATTGGCGTCAATGTGCGAGCGGCTGTAGCTTCAGTAATCACGATTGGGGGGCTGACTCTCTCACCAATACACTCTTCTTTCACTGGAAAGCGACGCATGACCCGACGGTGCTTCCGTACTTTGAAAAGCTCGTTGAGACGATGCCTCTCTACGGGCCGTGTCCTGCGGCAAAATGTCGGGAATGGAGTGACGGACGTGAGTGGGATTCCGTTGCCGCTTCGCGTGCCTTTGAGGCAACGCGCTTAGTGGTCGCGCTGAAGAAAGCGCAAGCCTCATACGAATCAGTAGAAAGTTCGACCGCCTATGCGCTTGGAGCATGCCCAAGCATTCGCTTTCAAAAACCCTTTGGTGCCGGTGGCGGTCTGAAGACTTTGGAAACCGAAGCCAACGCGATTAAAGCAAGCTTGCTCCTTTATCGTTACACCGGCTCACACCGATATTTGACAGCCTCGATCCGGCGCTACGCCGCCGTGCGCAAATATTTCCTCGATCCCCAGCTACCGTTATACAGCGTTTACGTTTTTGACAACGGCTCGACGTGCACCCAACTGCCGCATCGGTTTTTTGCATCGGTCAATGGTCTCATGGTGTCCAATGGCACCGTTCTAACAGCCATCACAAAAGATCCAACCTACCGGCGTCAAGCTATACAAACAGCCTACGCCGTGAAGAAGTACCTTTCGGATAGCGCCAACATTTACGAAAACCTGCAAGCTGAAAACGACATCGAAGAGCCGCTTGTCGAGGCCCTGTATGATCTGGCCAAGGCGGGAGATAGTTCGATCAAAAATTGGTTGTTGAGCAATGCGGATGCTGCGATATCGGATCGCGAAACCAACGGCACCTTTGGGAGGTTTTTCGGCGGTCCACCTCCAGCGGCGACGATTTCCGAATGGCAAACAAACGGCGGTTTTGCGCTCATGATTGCCGCTGCTGCGTTAAATCCTACGGGAACACCCTCGCATGCGAACGCGTGGGCCAGGGCACGCTATATGACTGATTCGATAATCACCTTGCCAGCGTCGATACACTTTGTCGGCGATAGGATCGCTCTCGTCGGCACATTAGGGGAAAGATGCTGCGAGTCTGGCCACGCGCGCGTCTTTGTCGATGGGGTGGAGACGTTTGACAATACTGGCATCTGGCAAAACAAATCCGTCACGGGCAAAATATTCCCCAAAGCCATTCTCTTCGCGTGGCAATGGTCCGCCTTCGGACCACACACCCTCACTTTTTATCCAGGTACGTTCAATCCAAAGGAAGGCGCGTCGTTCTTACACATTCAGGGCTATCTTTTTAAGTAATGAATGAAGATTCTTTCATCTCCGCCGCGGAACGAATTCAAGGCTGCGCTCGCCCGAGACAACATCAGTAATCAGATGATGATCCGGTGAGAGCGAGCAGGCGGGATCGGTGACGCCCGCGTTGCCTGTGAGCAGGAATGCCTGACAGCGGCATCCGCCCCAGTCGATCTCGCGACGATCGCACGAGCGGCACGGCTGCGGCATCCACTCGGTACCGCGATAAGCTTTGAAGGCATCCGAATGCTGCCAGATATCCGCGAGCGACTTATCCCGAACATTATCAAAATGTAACGTCGTTATCGCGCTCGCTGCGGGGCACGGCAAGACACGGCCATCCGGCGTCACCGTCATGAACTGCTGTCCCCATCCGTTCATGCACGGCTTTGGAAAGGCTTCGTAGTAATCGGCCAGGACGTGCGTAATCTCCATGCGCCCGGCCAGGCGCTCGCGTGCTTCGCGGACGACGGCTGATGCTCGCTCGACCTGCGCGTGCGTTGGTAAGAGCGCGGCGCGGTTGCGAAACGCCCACCCGTACAACTGTGTGTTGGCAAGTTCAAGGCGGCGCACGCCGAGCCGTTCGGCGAGCGCAATGATCTGGTCGACCTCATCGATATTGCGCGCATGAAGGACGCAGTTAAGCGTTACGGCGACATCGCGTCGCAAAACACGCTCGAACGCATCCAGTTTGCGCTCGTGTACGTGTGCGCCCGCGATAACATCTGCCAGCGGCGCACCTGCGGCCTGGAGGCTAATCTGAATGTGGTCCAGACCGGCGCCAAGCAAGCGATCGAGCAGGTCGTCTGAGAGAAACGTGCCCTGTGTAATGAGATTCGTGTACAGGTTTCGCTCGCGTGCACGCTTGACGATGGTGCAGCAATCGTCTGCACGAAGCGTCGGCTCGCCGCCCGAAAGATGTAACTGGAGGACTCCCAGCTCGGCAGCCTCACCGACCACCCGGCACCATGTGGTCACATCCAGCTCTTCGCGATACGCGCCAAGATCGAGAGGGTTATAGCAGTATGGGCACTGCAAGTTGCAGCGGTAGGTCAATTCCGCAAGCAACGAGAGCGGGCGGTACTCGCTCACCGCTGCTCCGTCGCGGCCGTACGTTGTCGATCGGCCTCCTCGAGTACAAGCAGTGTCCGCGCGGCAAGATCCTTCAGCAGCTTTTCAACATCGCGTGTAATCTCGGTTTCATTTGCACCATAGCGTTCGCTCAATGCGTGCGCGATAGCGGCTGAGCTGCGCTCGCCGTCGATGAGCTCCACAATAGCGGCGGCGGACGCGTTCAAGTTGACGACGCCTTCAGGGATGAGCAACGTGCCCTGGCCGTCCGGCAAGCGGCGGAAGCGCACACCCTTGGCAAAGCTCGGAGCGCTCATGCCGGCGCTCTACCGGGACTGGGGCCATATGCATGCTGCGTGGCGTCGAGAATCGCCCACAGTACGTCGCACTTAAATTCGAGTGCGCGCACGCAGGCGTCTTGTGTCTGTTCGGTCGTCGCGTTGTCGACAACCCAACGCAATGCATATTCAGCGTCGCGCGGCGCGAGGCTCAAACGCGTGCGGAAGTAGAGCAAGCCCGCGTCGTCGATCCAGGGGTATTTCTCCACCAGGACCGCAATGCGCGCCGACATCAGATCGCGCGCGAACAGCTCCGTGAGTGACGACGCAACCGCCACGACCCACTCTTGCGTGCGTGCAAACGTCACGTACGCGTCGACCGCAAAACGAGTTCCCGGCAACACAAACCGTTCGCTCGTGACGTCTTCGTCTGCGAGACCGACCGCGCGCGCGAGCGCGAACCATCGCTCGATGCCGCCACCACCTGTCGCGAGGGTACCGTCGTGGTCGAGAATGCGCTGAATCCAAACGCGCCGCTTTTCGCGATCTGGCAACTTCGAAAGTATCGCCGCATCTTTGACCGGGATGTTCTTTTGGTAGTAGTAGCGATTGGCCACCCAGCCGCGAATCTGGTCCGGCGTCAGCTGCCCGGCATGCATGGCCATGTGAAAGGGATGCTTGTCGTGGTAGCGCTGCGCTCCCACTGCGCGCAGCCGCTCGACAAATTCCGTCTGTCGTGCTGGCGTATCAGATGTTGGTTGTGTCGCCATCGAGTTCGAGCTCCAAACCATCGCTTGCGACCGCGAGTCCAGCATCCCGCAGCTGCTGTGCCTGCGTCGAAGCCGGATCCAGTATCGGATTGGAATTGTTTATGTGGGTGTAGTAGCGCTGCCGAGCGCGCAGGTCGCGTGCAATCTGCAACGAGCCGTCGGGACCAGCGATGGGGGCATGCCCCATCGCTCGTGACGTGCGGGCGCCCAATCCGAGCTCGATCATTTCGTCATCGCTCCAGCAGGTTCCGTCCACGAGCACAGCATCAGCGAGCTCCATTTCGCGCCTGAGGTTGTCGTTCACGGTCAGGAAAATAGGGGCGTACAGCACTTTCTTGTCTTCATGCTCGAAAACATAAGCGACTGCTGCGCCATCGGTCCGAGTTGCGCCGGCGTACGAAGGGAGAAGACCGGGCACCATAATTGCGTACACGCTGAGCTGCGGCGCTTCGTGGAGCTGCAGCCGCACCCGAGCTCCGCTCTCAAACGCATGCCAGTGTTTGTTGTTGCGCTCGAATTGCGAGAACATTGCGTGTTTGCAGAGCGTGTGTTTCACGACCGTCGTCGAATGTATTGAGAAAGTATCGGCCTGGCGAAACTCGAGTATCCCCGCCGTGTGATCGATGTTTGCGTCAGTTAAGAGCAGCGCGACGATCGGGGAGCTGCGGTGTGCTCGCGGTTTCAGGTCACGTGTTTCGTTGATTTGCATGCCGATGTCGCAACCGGCGTTGACGAGCACCCAGCGGTCGTCATGAGCAGAGACTGCAAGCGAGGCAACCAAGCGCCGGGGAGCAGCCCCGCTCCGAGCCGCCAGGCAATTGCGACAGTCGCAGTTCCACTGGGGAACGCCGCCGCCCGCGGCACTCCCCAAGACTTTAACTCTCACGGCGCAGCAAATGCATGAGCCACAGCGTTGCTGTGGCTCATGCGCTCTGGACCGACTCGCCGCCTAAACGGGTGTCGCGTCAGTCTCGCTCCCCAGATACGCCGTCACCTCGGCGCCCAAGGAAACTACCGTGAAGCTCGGTTTCTCCCATTTTTGCATAGTAGTACTCCTCTGCAATACTAGCGCGTTCTTTGGTCTACTCAGTACCTCCTTTACCAGCGACACCAGTTTCCGCGAAGATACTCGGAAGGAGAAGACGTTCAGTCATATTAAAAAACTGCTCCCCCGGGAAGTGAGTGTGCACGAACATGTGCACGCTCCGTTTTCCCTAGGAGCGCCGGATCAGAGCGTCAACCACCGTAACCAACGTTAAGCCCGTCTACTTGTCGGCGCATGCGCGTCAAAGGGAGAAGACGATGAAGGTGAAGCGATTGTGGCTTTGGGTGGTGGCGATTTTCGGTTGCGCGTTTGTGCTTCCCTCAATTGCGCGGACAGACGACCTATCATCGCTATCGCAGGACTCGAACCAGTGGGTACTGCCGAGTCTAAATTACGCCAACACCCGCTACAGTAAACTCGATCAAATCAATACAGACAACGCTAAGGATCTCAAGGTCGCGTGGACTATGTCGACCGGCGCGCTGCGCGGCCACGAGGGCCAACCGCTCGTTGTCGGCGACACGCTCTACTTCCAAAGCGCTTATCCAAACCATGTCTTTGCGGTCGATCTTAACGACTACCACACCAAGTGGCAGTACACGCCGCGACAAGATGAGTTCGCGGTTGCAGTGGCTTGCTGCGATTTGGTCAATCGCGGTGTCGGCTATGCAAGCGGCAAGATCATAGAAGACGCGCTCGACGGATCGATCATTGCTTTGGACGCAGCAACCGGACACGTGCTGTGGAAAGCTAAGAATGCGGATCCCAAGTTAGGCCAGACAGTCACGAGTGCGCCGTTGATCGTCCATAACAAGGTGATCGTCGGCATCTCAGGCGGCGAATTTGGCGTTCGCGGTTCGCTGACGGCGTATGACCTCAACACCGGTAAGAGAGTGTGGCGCGCGTACAGCATGGGGCCCGACAGCGACGTGCTAATTGGCCCGCACTTCACAGGCCCGCACAATGCCGGCATCAACACCTGGCGGGGCGATGACTGGAAGCTGGGCGGCGGTACGACATGGGGCTGGTACTCCTACGACCCCAACCTCAATTTGCTGTACTACGGAACAGGCAACCCGGGCACGTGGAATCCATCGCAGCGGCCTGGTGACAACAAGTGGTCCATGACCATCTTCGCCCGCAACCCGGATACGGGTCAGGCAGTGTGGGCGTATCAAATGACGCCGCATGACGCGTGGGACTACGACGGCGTCAATGAGATGATCCTCGCCAACCTCACGGTGTCGCCGGGTGACCCGACCCCAGGTCTCGTGCACTTCGACCGCAACGGCTTCGCGTACGAACTCGATCGGCGCACCGGGAAGCTGCTGCTGGCCAAGCCCTACGATCCGTCGGTCAACTGGGCGACCAGAATTGGCAGCGACGGGCGACCTGTCGTGGATCCGAAGTATATGACCAAAGCGGGCGTCAACGTCAAGAACATCTGTCCGGCAGCGATGGGCAACAAGGACGAGCAGCCAGCTTCGTACGACGAGCAAACCGGCATGTTCATCGTCCCCACAAACCACAACTGCATGGACTACCAAGCCTTCGCAGTCAAGTACAAAGCTGGATTCCCATACGTGGGCGCAACGCTGCTGATGTATGCGGGGCCAGGGGGTTACCGGGGTGCCGTCATTGCCTGGGACCCGAGCAAAGGTGAAATCGTTTGGAGCGATCACGAGAGGTTCCCAGCGTGGAGTGGCGTCCTTTCAACTGCCGGCGGAGTCGCCTTCTACGGCACGATGGACGGCTGGTTCAAAGCGATCGACGCAAAAACGGGTTCGCTGCTCTACAAATTCAAAGTGCCGTCGGGCATCATCGGCAACCCGATGACGTTCATGCACGACGGTAAACAATACGTTGCCGTACTCACGGGCGTCGGTGGCTGGGCCGCAATTGGTCTTGCCGCAGGCTTAAACGAGCCGACTGCCGGCTTAGGAGCCGTCAACGCCGCTCAGGATCTCAAGAACTACACGAACCTGGGTGGTACTCTGATGGTCTTCTCACTCTAGAACGACCTACAGCCCCGATGTCGGTACCACCGGCATCGGGGTTTTTTAACTCAAGGGGCACGAGAAGCGAGATCCGTATGATCCGAAAGCTAGGCATTCTTGCTGCGGCGGCGCTGGCAGGAGCGATCCTTGCCATTCCGCAGCCGTCAGCGGCGCAAGGCACGCTGCGCGTCTGCGCCGACCCAGACTACATGCCGTATTCCGACCGCGCTCGAGAAGGCTTCGAAAATAAGGTGGCACAAGCCGTGGCTGGATACTTGGGCGAGAAGGTGTCCTATACATGGTTTTCAATGCGCAACACGCCGGGTGGGTTCCACACATCCGGCGGTTTTGACGAGTTCATTCACGAAACACTCCGTTCCGGCAAGTGCGACGTCGTTGTGGACGTTCCGTATTCGAACCAAGATTTACTCACGACGCAGCCGTATTATGTGTCATCGTACGTGTTCGTCTTCGACAAGGCGAGGGGATATGACATTGAGTCGCTCGATTCGCCCGCGCTGCGCGACCTGAAGATTGGATTCGAGACCGAAACGCCGCCGGAACAAGGGTTGATAATTCGCCACATCCGTCTAGGCAACGTGCCTTTCGACGTAGGCGGAACGCAGGGGCAGTCCCCGGCCGTCATGCTGGACGCCCTCAGAAATGGTCAGATACAAGTCGCAATCACCTGGGAGCCGGCGGTCGGATATTTCCTGCGTAATAGCGCATACTCAAGGCTCGCGGTCGTGCCCTTGCCCAACTCGCGCGGTCGCGGCGCCCCCGAACAGTACATCTTTCCGATGGCGATGGGTGTCCGGCCGGGCGACACCGCCCTGCAGAAACGGCTTAATGCCGTCATCACCACGCATCAAGCGCAGCTGGTCTCGATTTTGAGTGAGTTTGGAGTGAAACTCTATCATCCGAACATCAACCCGTACTGATGTCAAAAGGGACGATCTGGGGCCTGGCAGCCGTTTGCGGCTGTGCACTTTTTATGACAAGTCTTACGGTGTGGGCCCGCGACGGAGCCCAAACAACTGCGATGTCGCGCGGCGAGGCCCTCGTGCGCAGCAACGATTGCCTTGCCTGCCATGCGGTCGATCACAAAATCGTGGGCCCGGCATTTGTTTCGGTTGCCAAACGCTACGCGGGCCAAAAGGACGCCGTCCAGAAACTGGTCGCTAAAGTGCGCAGCGGCGGATCGGGCAATTGGGGCACCGTTGCGATGACGCCGCATCCGAATATTTCTACTACGGATCTGACGTCGATGGTTCAGTGGGTTCTCTCGCTGCGTGGTTCGAACGCGCCAAAGCCTTCACCAAAATCGAGCGTGACGGCAAAGACATACTCGTACACGGTCAACGGCAAGAAAGTAACCTTAGATTTCCAGGTCTTTGTCTCGGATCACGTTGTGACGCATAGCGTCTTCAGCGGATGGCAGCTCTTTGATGCTTACTGCTTCCGTTGTCATGGACCGGATGCGGTCGGCGGTGAGTATGCACCCGATCTGCGGGTCAGCCTGCAGCAAGGCATGACCCACAGCGAATTTATTTCAACGGCGCTCGCGGGTCGGCCGGGCAAAGGGATGCCGAGCTGGGCGGGGTTTTTCAGCCGAGCGCAGCTTGAGGACATCTACCGGTACGTCAAAGCGCGAAGCGCTGGCCTCGTTGCAGCAGGGCGGCCGGCCGGAGAATAAGACAAGGGAGGTAATAGCATGGCTACGACTGAGCGGATTGGAGTTGTCGGTGTCGGGCGCATGGGAGCGAATATTGCGCGCCGGCTTAAAGACGTTGGCTACAAGATCTCGGCAGTGTATGACGTACGGCCCGACGTTGCCAAAGAGATAGCGCATGAGCTGGGCGCGGAGGTAGCGCCGACGCTTGCACGCGTCACTGAGCTGAGCGATGTGATCATCACTGTTGTGACGGACGATAAGGCGATGCGCACGATTTACGCGACATCCGGTGACAGTTTGCTCAACGGCGCTCAAGGCAAGCTCTTTATCAACGCCGCGACGATCACGCCGCAAGTGCACATCGACGTGGAAAAACTTGCCGAAGAGCGCGGAGCGCAAAGCCTCGAAGGTTCAATGGCCAGTTCCATACCGCAAGCGCGTGAAGGCACGCTCTACCTGATGATCGGCGGCCGCAAGGAAGCATTCGAACGCGCCAAGCCCATCCTCGAAAAGATGAGTTCCTCGCTCAAATACGTGGGCAAGGCGGGCGAGGCAGCAAAAGTCAAAGCCCTCGTCAACATGGTCATGAACATCAACACGGCCGGTCTCGCAGAGGGCTTGGGTCTCGGCGAGGCGCTTGGGCTCGATCTCACAATGTTGCGCGAAGTGTTCAGTCAAACCGGCGCGGGATCTCGCGTGCTGGTGACGGACGGCGAAGATATGCAGAACCGAGCGCACGACTGCTACTTCTCGGCAGCTCACGCGGCCAAAGACTCAGGGATTGCGGTCGCGCTCGCAAAAGAGGCCGGCGTGTCTGTGCCGTTGGCGGTAGCAACCAAAGCCCAATTCGACAGAATGGTCACAGAAGGTCTTGGCGAACTGGATAAGTCCGGCATCGCCGAACTCACTTTCAAATCACGACACGCGCGGGAAAAGACTCCCGCTTAAAAGTCATACTGACGTGCCTACCAATCAAACACTTGTTCGCCAACTACTATAAGGAGGTTTCTCATGGCGGTAGCTTCAGGGACTAAGGTTACTCCGCTTATCAGCTCGGGCAGTGTGGGCCCTCTCGGCGCCACCCATCTCCCGCGCCTGTGGACCAAGTTGACACTCGCGGCTGCCGGCCTATTGCCGGAAGGCTACGACGAGTGCGGGCCGGGATTTGACGCCATGACAATCAACGATCTCGGCTTGAACAAGGATGAAGTCATCACGTACGTTCGCACGCGTAAGCCCACCTACATCGAATTCGAAGAGTGGGTCGTTCAGAAGGGCAAAACGGACGCTGAGACGATCAAGAAGCACAACGCGGCCATTCTCGGTTACAAGCACTCGGACGATAAAGCGGCGCACATGCACCAAGAACTGGGTTCGAAGCATCACCAGATCAAGGACGCAGTGACGCTCAACAACCTTGAGGACCTCAACGAACTGCATCACAACGTCACACGATAACGAATTTGTAGCAACGGACCTTTAGGTCCGTTAATCCCGTAGCAACGGACCTTTAGGTCCGTTAATCCCGACGAGGCGCGAGATTACTCGCGCCTCTTTTATTGTGGTTGCAAGAACGCAGACGTTGCGGCTATATAGCGGTCGAACGCTGTGCGATGCAGGTTGTGGCCCTGATCGGCAAACACCTCGACTCGGACGTTCGGGCCGCCTTGCGCCTCAATGAATTTGAGCTCGCGGGGTGCGATAACTGAATCGTCAGGGCCGGCTGCGAGGACGAGCAGCGGCTTTGGATAACCAGCCACGATACTGCGGAGATCCCATCCTCCCTCATCGACACGGTTCTCGCTTCCAAGACGCGCAATCGCATCGGCTTTCATGTGGCGCAGCGCATGCAGCTTCCCTTCGATGTCCTTCTCATGCCAAGAACCAGAGAGGCGCTTACGAAGTGTCGCTTGCAGCTCTTTCGGTTCGAGCGCGAGATCGCTCTCAGTGTCGTCAAGATAGTCGCGACGCCACGTGCCCGGCTCGACGTGTACCATCGGGTCAATGGCGACAACTTTTGTCGCGAATGCCTCGCGGCCACCCAGCAGCGCTACAGCTCCACCCCAGGAATGCCCGATGAGGGCTGCGGACTCACCGATCTCGTGTGCAACCGCGCGCAAGTCATCGACCGAGCGTTGAAGTGTCATAGGGCCAAGACAATCCGCGGAATCACCGTGCCCGCGCTGGTCGTATGCGAACACGCAAAACGAGCTTTGCAATGCGAGCGCAGTACGTTCCCAGGCCTTACGAGAGCTCGTAATGCCGTGAACGCAAATAACGGCAGGGCCGCTCGTCCCCCACGACTCGAGCGTCGTGCTCACGCCATCGTCAAATGTTACTTTTTGTTCCACGATATGTGACTTAACGCCGGAAGATCGCCCGGTCGAGATTGCGTGCGGCCTTGAGCCCCCTCATGGTCGAACGGCCGCGCACATGAACGAAAACAGTATCAGAGAGATCCGCTTGGGCAAAATTCGCTCCCGTCACGTCGGCGCCGGTAAAATCCGCTGCGGAAAGGTCGGCGCCGTGAAAATTAGTCCACCGCACGAGAGACGTGCGGAAGTCGGCATACCCCAGGTCCGCAAGAGACAAATCGCTGAGTGAGAGGTCGGCACCTTCAAGATTGGCGCGCGCCAAAACGGTGTGCAGCATTCCCATCGGTTGATTGCTCAGATCGGGAGCGAGGCGAGCGCGCCGAATGATGGCGTGCCGCATATCTGCGCCGGGTGCAATGAGATAACCCGATGATCGCGACAAATCCGCGCCCTCAAAGTTCGCATCGGCCGCCGTGGTCAGGAACGTCACTCCGCGAAAAAGTGCGCCGCTCGCCTTCGCTCGGTCCATTTTCACGCTCGAGAGATTTGCGCCGTCCATCGTTGTCCGAGAGAGGTCCGCGCCAATGAGAATCGCCTCGAACATGTTGGCACGATCGAGGCGAGCGCCATGAAACGCCATTCCAGTCAAATCCAGCCCTGATAGGTCGCGTCCGGCGAGATTCGGCCGTGTTCCCGGATGCGCGGCGGTGACTATCGATTTGACTTGTCCGGCTGTGAGCGGTTGAAGAGAATGCGAGACGACTGCGGCCGCGGGGTTAGCAGCTAATGCGCAGGCGACGATGGCGATCAGGCGCGGTCCCCACGCGACAATATTGGTCATGGCGTCCCGTTTCGATAATGCGATGCGTGGTGCCCTGTGCGAATCAGCGGCGATGCCTTTTGCCGACGACGTGCGCGCCGGACTGACCGCGCGACCAAAGACACTGCCGTCAAGGTATTTCTACGACGAGCTCGGTTCCGCTATCTTTGAAGCGATCACCTTGCTGCCGGAGTACTACCTTACACGCGCAGAAACAGAGATTCTCACGGCGCACGCGGACGAAATCATTGCACATGCCAAGCCGGCCCGGCTTATCGAACTTGGCAGCGGCAGCGCGCAAAAGACTCGCTATCTCATTGAAGCCGGCCTGCGACAGCAGCGCAACCTCGAGTACAACGCGATCGATATTTCGCACACAGTGCTTGCCGCCTCGGCGAAAGCATTGCGGGCGCAATACGCGGGCCTCACGGTCACCAGCTATCAAGGCGAGTACTATGACGGCTTGCGAGCGCTTGCGAGCGCACACTCGCGGCCTGGCGAAACGGGGCACCGCGCCCTCGCGCTCTTCTTGGGCTCCAATATCGGTAACTTCGATCCACCTGAGGCGCTGCGCTTGTTGCGAGCGATCCGCGAGGTGCTCAAGCGCGATGACGCGCTGCTGCTCGGCGCTGATCTAAAAAAGGATCGGGCGACGCTCGAAGCCGCCTACGACGACGTCATCGGCCTCACGGCCGCCTTCAATCTCAATATCGTGGCGCGTATCAACCGCGAACTTGGCGGCCATTTCAATGTGCGCTCATTTCGTCATCGCGCAGTCTACAACGAAGAGCACGGGCGAGTCGAGATGCATGTGGTGAGCACTACGGATCAGGTGGTGGCGATTGACGCGTTGTCCCTTGACGTTTCGTTTTCCCAGGGCGAGTCAATTCACACCGAGTCATCATACAAATTCTCACGCGATGACGTCGCGCACCTCGCTCGCGCCGCCGGCTTTGAGCTCCAAAACGTATGGACGGACGCCAAGCAGCGCTTTGCATGTCATCTCTTGCGGTGCGTCTAGCGGCTCGAGCGTTTTTAGGTGCGCGCTCCACGCCCGGTGAGTGAATAGACGCGCTCAAGCCTGCGCAAGGCGTAATCGGCAGCGAAAGCGAGGATGACGGCGGCTACGGCACCGGCCACCGCCTTGTCCGGATAGTCATGTTCGATGCCGTCAAGGACGAGCGAGCCGAGACCACCCGCATTGATCCACGCGGCGATGGTGGCGATGCCGATGAGCGAGACCGTCGCGAGCCGGACGCCCGCGATAAAGACCGGCATGGCAAGCGGGCGCTGAACCAGCCACAGGATTTGAGCTGGGCTCATGCCCATGCCGCGTGCGGCTTCGACGGTCGCGGCATTGACGCCGGAGAGCGCAGCTGCAGTGTTGCGCACGAGAATCATTTGTGCGTACGCTGCCAGGGCGATAACCGCGGTCCAAAATCCTAGACCCAAGAGTGGAATGAGCAGCGCAAAAAGCGCAAGGCTTGGTATAGTGTAGATGATGCCGAGAACACCGTACACGGGTGTCGTGAGCGCGCGGTAACGACTGACCACAATTCCTGCTGGCACAGCGATAACGAGCGCGATGCACAGCGCCGTGGCGACGAGCCCAAGATGTTCAAGACTCAGGCGCGCGACAAGATCCGGATGGCGAAGAAGGTAGTTCATGTCGAGGCTTCCACGCCCGCTGCGTGGGCGGCCGTCAACATGTTCTCCAAAGTGAGCGCGCCAAGGCGCCGTAGAGATTCATCGATGACGTTCAGATGAAACGCGCCGGCCTGAAGCATCAGCGAAAGCGCAGTGCGCAGATCGCTGTTCTGGTCGATCGCCGGCACGTCGCTCCTGGCGTCCGAGCCTTCCAACCTATCATCCGCAACGAGCGGAACCTCCCGTACTTTCATCAAGCTGAACAGCCGAACGAGGTCTCCCGCGTTGACGAGTTCAGCGACGAACGAATCAGCCGGACGAGCAAGGATCTCGCGTGGACGGCCGTATTGCACGACGCGACCGGTGCGCATGACGACGATTGCGTCAGCCAAACGCAATGCTTCATCGACGTCGTGCGTTACGAAGAGCACCGTTTTGCGCAACTGCTGATGCAGCGCCGCTAGTTCGCCTTGCAAGCGGGTGCGTTCAATAGCATCAAGCGCGCCGAATGGCTCGTCCATGAGAAGTATTGCGGGGTCCGCAGCAAGCGCCCGGGCCAAGCCCACTCGCTGCTGCTGTCCACCGGAGAGCGCCGCGGGAAAGCGCTCGCCGAATTGCGCGGCCGGCAGGCGCACGAGTTCGAGCATCTGCTCAACGCGCTTTGCAATACGGTCTTTTGGCCAGCCGAGCAGTGACGGTACTACCGCGACGTTGTCGGCTACCCTCATGTGTGGGAACAGGCCGATTTGTTGTATGACATACCCGATGCCGCGGCGCAGAGTCGTCGGTTCAAGCGACCGCGCGTCCGCGCCGTTCACGAGGATCGTGCCCGAGGTCGGCTCGATGAGCCGATTTACCGTTTTGAGCAGCGTGGTTTTTCCGCAGCCCGACGGTCCAAGCAGGACAACGAATGCGCCGCCCGCGACGTCAAACGAGACGTCGTCGACGACACGTTTGCCTGACTCATACTCCTTGACGACGTGCTCGAAGGAAACGGCCGGCGGCGCTGCCACGTCAGCGGGGGACGAGGCCGATGCTCGCGAGGAAGCCGGCTGCCACGTCCGCGGGCTCTTCGTGGTTGCCGTCGACGCGCCAGTTGAGATGCCGCATCGTCGCATCGGTCAGATGCGGCGCCAACGGATTGAGCGTGGGTGCGATGATCGGAAACTTCGCCAGCGCGTCAGCTCGCACGACCGGTGCAACTTGATACGGCGGGAAGAAGTGCTTGTCGTCGTTGAGCACGACGAAGTGATATGCGTCGATCTGCCCGTCGGTACCGAAGGCAACGACAACGTCAACTTCACCCTGGCGCAACGCTGCGTATTTGAGCCCGATGTCAAAGAGCTTGATGCTAGCAAAATGGAAACCGCCGTACGCTTTTTGCAGCCCCGGCAGGCCGTCCGGACGGTCAGTGAACTCAGGCACAGCTCCGAGCCGAAGCTGCGGCGCGAGTCGTGCGCAGTCGGATAACGAGAAAAGATGGAGACGCTGTGCTGTCTGTGTTGTGGTTGCGAGCGCTTGAGTATCATTCATTGGCGCCGGGTCCAGCCACGTCAAATGATAGCGGTCTCGGTACTCGCGTTTTACCGTTTGATACACCACTGCGCGGTTGTGCAGCGGCGCGCGTTTGAGCTGTGTTAAGAGCGCGGTGCCGGTATACTCCGGATATATGTCGATCTCGCCGCGCATGATCGATGCCATGGCGATGTTGGTGCCGCCCAGATTGAGCTTGCGCTGCACGGGAAGTCCCGCGTGCTCGAGCAGCCGTGCGTACATCTCGCCAAGCAACAATTCCTCTGCAAAATTCTTCGAACCGATGCCGACCGAGGGCATGCGCTTGCCGCATGCATCAAGCACAAGTCCACACATCACCGAAAGCGCGCCCGCGCGCCTGATGAGCGGGCTAGGCACTTGCTGCGCTTCCGTAGCGACGCTCCGCCGCGTGGGTCAAAGCTCCGAGCGCCGCCTCGGCAACCAAAGCCAGCAACGCAACAGTCAAGCCGCCGAGCAAGAGTTGGCGCATGTCGTTATTCGCCAACCCGTCGAGGATGAAGTTCCCTAACCCCCCGCCGCCGATGAACGCGGCGAGCGTCGCTGATGCGATGACCTCGATCGTTCCCGTGCGTACGCCCGCAATAACGATCGGAAAAGCGAGCGGATATTCTACACGTTCCAAAAGCTGACGACTGCGCATACCCATGCCGACCGCCGCTTCGCGAATCGCGGGGTCGATGGTCCGGAATGCAATATCGGTATTGATGAGAATTGGCGGACAGGCAAGCAAAATGAGCGCGACGAGCGCTGACCTGTAACCGACTCCGGAAATCGGAAGCATGAACGCGAGGACTGCGAGGCTCGGCACTACGCGCGCAGCAGTAACGAAGCTGACAACCGACCGCCCCGCGCTCGACCGCGATGTCCAGATCCCAAGCGGCACGCACGTGAGTACTGCGATTGCAATAGCTGCAGCGCTGAGCGACACATGTTGGCGTACGGCAAGCCAAACATCAGGCTGATGCGCGAGCGCATATGACAACGTCTGTTCGAAGAGCATCGACGGCCTGCGGTTTCTGCACGGCGCGCGGCGAAACCCGCACATCGAGGGTGTAGCAACGGATCTTTAGATCCGTTTAACCTTCAGGTCCGTTCGGAAGGCGTGCCGACGCACCTCGCCAAGATGCGAGCCATGGAAGTGTACCTCTTACGTCATGGGATAGCACAAGAAAGAGATCCCAAAAAATATCCTGATGACCGTCTGCGTCCGCTCACCGTTGAGGGGCTCGAGCGGATGCGCGAGATCGTGCGCGGCATGCTCAAGCTAGGTGTTGAGTTCGATGCTGTCTTTGATAGCGGGTACACTCGTGCCCGGCAAACGACGGAGGCCGTCACCGATGCCTACCGCATCGATAGCTCCGATATTCAAACGACGTCGGCGCTCGAACCAGATCACAATCCTGCCGAAGTCTTGGCCCTGCTCGAGGCAAACAAGACGACGAAGCGCGTCCTCTTGGTGGGGCATGAGCCTCATCTCAGCTTAACGCTCGCGTTCCTCATCGGCGGTCGCGATGGCGACGCGTTCGATTTCAAAAAGGGCGCTCTGATCCGCGTCGACATGCAGACCCTCAAAAAAGGCACCGGGACCCTCATGTACTTGCTGCCCCCGAAGGTGCTCCGCAAAATCCGCTGACAGCATGCACGTGCGTCGGCGGGAGCCGCGCGCGCGCAAATCTAATGAACTGCTGCGCACGCTGTGAGGCGGCGCTCAATCTGCGCTGATACATGTGTCGGCGCATCTTCAATGTGGAGGTGGGGTCACCAGTGAAAACAGTTATCAAATGTGCCACGCTGTGTATATGCGTGACGCTCATCGTCGTGCTCTACAATACGTATCGCGAAGGTGCAAGAGCCAGTGCGGCTACGTCGGTTGCCATGATGGCCGCGGCGACATCTCCCGCAAGCGGTTTTACTTTGCACATTGATGCGAAGCGCCACTTTCCAGGCAATCCCAATTTCATTGCCCATCATTGGTGCCGGCCGGCCGCGGGCGGCATCACCGAGTGCCAGCTCTACGATAGCGATGCGGCTAACGCGCGACTTGTCGGCGTGGAAGTGGTCGTGCCAACTGCCACGTGGAAGACCTTCAGCAAGAGCGAGCAGTCACTGTGGCATTATCATCGCGTCGAAATCCCGAAGGTGTCCGCCACACTTCCGGGCTTAAGCCCCGCAGAAGCCAAAAAAGTTACTGCGAGCCTGCTTGAAACGTACGGGAAGGTTTATCTCTTGTGGGATCCGAGCACGAATAACCAACCTGTGGGCAAGCCGTTCGTCTACATCCTCAAATAGGAGACTACTCGGCAGATCCATGCATGCGAGCGCGGGCGCGGGCGAGTTCGTCGCGCACCCGCGCGTCGCTCACCTCCTGGAACATGAAGTAGTACCGCCCAACGGCAAATGGGAGCTCTCGCGAGGCGACGAGCACGACGAGTTCGTCACAGTAGGGCCGCAGGTGGATCACGCAGTCTGCAGGCGCGACCGGCACCGCACACCCGATGCGCGACGCGCCAAGTTTGCGCGCTTCGCTCATCGCGCACATAATCGTGGCCGAGGTGGCTATACCGTCATCGACGATGATGACGGGTCGACCCGCGAGCGACAGCGGTGGATTGTCGCCGCGCAAGCGCTCCTCGAGCGCCCGCGCCTGTTGGCTCGTCCTATTGAAGAGTGATTGGGCGACCGCTTGAGAGAAACCGGCAGCGTGCTCGGTCGCGACGACCTCGCCGTGCGCTGAGACGGCGCCTATGGCGAGCTCCGGCTGCATTGGATGCCCGACTTTGCGGATGACGAGGACTTCGAGCGGCGCACCGAGCGCCTCCGCCACGGCTGCAGCGACGATGACTCCGCCGCGAGCGACGCCCAGCACGAGAGTGTCAGGTGTGGATCGCAACACGCGAGCCAGCGAAACGCCGGCAGCGCGCCGGTCAAGAAACGGAAGGTCGGGGTCGAGGGAGGCTTCCACCGGGGTGAGAGTTCGACTGGAGCGCGGGGCGCACCGCCTTAGAAGCTGCTGTCGCCGCGTTCGAAACTCGATTGCATGGGCCGAACGCCGAACTGCCGGCCAAACTTCTGCTCAACGATGAAGCGGTTTATCTCGGTCTGATCGCGCTCGGGAAGGCCGACAAACCGTAAGCCGTATCGAGCTTGATAACCGGATGACGGCGAGAGCGCATAAACGACCCGAGCCCGCGCGTCAAAACGGCGGCCGACGCCGAGGCTCATCAGGAGTCCTATCGTATCGCCAGGTCGCATCCGCACATGCGTTCGAACGCACGCGCCGCCGACTGAAATGTCCTCGAGAATGGCCTGCTGCTCATTGGCCCAGTGTGTACGCACGCGTATCGGTTCGCTGATCATAACGCGCGGATGCGCGCGCGGTTGACGCAGCGTCACCGTTTTATGGAAAACTCGGCGTAATGAGTCTAAAAGCGGCACTGATAAACGACCTCGGCTTTGTACAAACGCGCTGGTTAAAGCTTCACGGCGCCTGCCGCAAATACCCCCCGCAAATGTCATATGCAACGTGTCGGCCCACGGTCGACGGGCCTTGTTTATCCTAAGCGACGAGGCAGCAGTTCTCCCGGCGCGAGTAAGTTGCCGTCGAGGATAAAGGAACTCTTATGCAGATTTCGCGCTGCACGCTTGTATCGCGCAAGGCTGGACGCTACTGCCGAGAACGACGGCAGCGCCGTTCGCGAACTGCAAAGCCCGACCACCGTCAACGTTACTTCGGGCTCAGGGCGAAGGGCCTCAGACTCGATGAGCGGCAGTTCGCGGCTCACGTGCAGCGAGCCGACTTTGCGCTCGAATTCGGCGATGATCGACGTCGCCAGCTGCTCGACTCTAGTCTCCGAACACAGCACGACGAAATTGACTCCGCCAAGGTGACCGACGAGGCTATGTTGCGCGTCAAATGCTTTGGCTGTTGCGCTCAACGTCTCGGCCAGCATGTTGATGACCTCGTCACCGCGTCCGAAACCATAACGTTCGTTGTACACACGGAGATGATTGATGTCGACATGGAGCAATGCGAAGGGGACGCCGCTTGCGGCTCGGCGCTCGATCTCTTGCGTGACCAGCATGCGGCCGGGCAATCCCGTCAGCGGGTTAGAGTAGCGCGAAACCGAGGCCTGGAATTCGGTCATCGTGTGCAGCAGATCGCGCACCGACACGACGCCGGAATATTCGCCATTCTCAAGCACGACGATCTCGTCGTACATTTCGGACCGCCGCCTATGGACGACTTTGCGCGCGACGTCGTCGATGGAATCGTTGATATCGACCGCCAAATATGAATCGTCCATCACGAGTCGTGCGGGGCGTCTGGCGTAGATCGAGTATCCGAACTGATGCGAAAGTCGCTCATAGAGTTTGGTTCTGCTCACAAGCCCAACCGGCGCGCCGCTGTCTGTGAGAACGACGCTGTCGAGATCGGGATTGCGATCGAAGATCTCCATCACTTCCATCGTATAGGCTGTGGGTGCCAGCGCCGGCGCACGCCGAGTCACCGTGCTCACCGTCATTCGTTTGGGTGCAGGCGCCGTGCGGCTGGCCGATGCCCGTTCCCGAATGAACGCGGCGATTTCGGCTTTAGGTTCGGCGAACACCGACGACGGGCGCGCCAGCAAGTAGCCCTGGCCAAACTCGACGCCGATCTCAATGAGCGTCGCCAGTTCCTCGACTGTCTCAATTCCCTCGGCCAGAACCCTCGCGTCGATGCGGCGTGCGAAGATAATGATGGCTGAAACAAGCGCGTTCTTAGCGCGATCGCGGTCGATGTCGCGCACAAGCGCGATGTCAAGTTTTATGTAATGCGGGCGAACTTCCGTGACTGCGCGCAGAGAGTTGTGGCCGGCGCCGGCGTCGTCGATTGCGACTTTGAACCCCTGACGGCTGTAGTGCAGCAGCGTGCGTTTGAAAAGGTCAAAGTCCTCGATGGCCTGCTTCTCGGTGATCTCGAGGACAATGCGCTCTTGCGCTAGACGATTTTGGTCGACGACATCGCGCGAGAGCGCTTCGTTGCGCTCTTCGAAAACGCGCGGGCTAATGTTGAGGAAGAGATAGCAGCCCGGTGGGATGCCGGAGGCATTCGCGATGGCGCGGAAGCGGCAGATGCGTTCTAGTTGGGCTGACACGCCGCGCTCAGCTGCAGTAGAGAAGAGCGCGTCCGCGCTTTCCAGTCGCGTGCCGATCGGGCCACGAGAAAGCGCCTCGTATCCGAGCACGCTCCCGTCGGAGAGCGAAACGATCGGTTGAAAGAGCGTGCGTATACGCTCTTCTTTGAGCAGCCTGTCGAAATCGTCGCCGCCGCCCTCCAATGGGCCGGGTGATACTTCATCAACGACGACGGGTGTCGCGCTCGGATCCGGGAGCGGAGCTTCTCCTTCGCCTTCAGGTCCTTGGGGAAGCGGCGTGGCGTCGCCCGTGACGAAGCCAAGCAACTTTCGAAAACGCTTGTTGAACTTTGAAGGAGTCATTGCTATAGTGCGCCGCCGCTTGCAAGACAGACAAAGGAAACCGGGCTACGATATCGGGCCGGACGCGTCACTGGGCCCTACACGATTCATCGGCGCCCGGGGCTACACGGTTAAGCTTCGCTGGCGCGCTGTCCCGACTATTCCGAGTCGGAGGGACGTTTGACGCATCTGAAGGGCGGCCTTGGTCGAACGTAGCAACGCTCTTATGGGAGCACCCACCGTATGGAAAAACAATTCGCACGCGTCACGGAACCCATGGTGCGCGACGGCGAAGGCCTTCGAGTCGCAACCTGGGATGAAGCCCTCGACCGCGCCGCGGCTGGAATAGCCCTCGCCGTCAAGCAAGGCGGACCCAACGCTTTTGGTTTGTTCAGCTGCTCGAAAACGACGAACGAGCTGAATTTCCTGACGCAGAAATTCGCGCGCGCCGTTATCGGCTGCAACAACATCGATAGCTGTAACCGTACCTGACACGCTCCCAGCGTCGCCGGTCTGGCGGCGGTTTTCGGAGCAGGCGGCGGCACGAGCTCGTATCAGGAGGCCGAAGAGACCGACCTGATCATCTTATGGGGGTCGAACGCGCGCGAAACGCACCCGATCTTCTTCCATCACGTTCTTAAGGGCGTGCGCAACGGCGCGCATCTGGTCGTTGTGGATCCACGCCGTACGGTCACGGCGCAATGGGCGGACACTTGGCTTGGACTCAATGTCGGAAGCGACATCGAACTCTCGAACGCGATGGCGCACGAGATCCTCGAACGCGGTCTTGAAAACCGCGCGTTTATCGACCGCGCGACGATAGGATTTGAGGAATACAGAACATCGGTTAGGGACTATACGCCGGAGCACGCCGAGAAAGTAACCGGGATATCCGCGGACGTCATTCGTCAGGTGGCGCGCGCATACGCGTCTGCCGATCGCGCAATGACCTGCTGGACGCTCGGCATCACCGAGCACCACAACGCGGTCGACAACGTCTTCGCGCTCATCAACCTCGCGCTGCTCACGGGCCACGTAGGACGATATGGCAGCGGGCTAAACCCGCTGCGCGGTCAGAACAATGTGCAGGGAGGTGGCGACATGGGCGCGATCCCCGATCGCCTTCCTGGATTCCAAAGCGTGAGCGACGACGCATTGCGCGGCAAATTTGAACGAGCGTGGGGTGTGAAGATCCCGAGCAAGCGTGGTTGGCGTCTCAACGAAATGTTCGACGCAATGGAGCGCGGTGAAATGCGAGCGCTTTACGTCATCGGTGAAAATCCGCTCGTCTCAGAAGCAGACCGTCACCGTGCCGAACATATTTTGACAAATGTAGATCACCTCATCGTACAAGATCTATTCGTGACGCAGACTGCAGAGCTGGCTGACGTGGTTTTTCCTGCGGCCGCGGGCTGGTGCGAATCAGAAGGAACGGTCACAAATTCCGAGCGCCGAGTGCAGCGGGTGCGCAGAATAGTGAATCCGCCGGGCAACGCTCGTGACGACATCGAGATCGTGTGCGATCTGGCGCGACGCCTGGGCCACGATCTCGGTCATCCGAGCGCAGAAGACGTGTGGAACGAAGTGCGGAGCTTGAGTCCAATGCATGCGGGCATGTCGTACAAGCGGCTCGAGGAACTCGGCGGGTTGCGCTGGCCGTGTCCGGACGAGCAACACCCGGGCGAACAATTCTTGCACGCGCGCCTGTGGGAAGAACCAGTCAGGGGTCCGCGGGCACCTTTCCACGTGGTCGTGCAGGAAGGGCCGGTCGACGAAATCACGCCGGAATTCCCAATCTTACTGACCACCGGGCGCAGACTCGACTCGTTCAACTCAGGCGTGCAAAGCGGCGGCTATACGTCGCCGCTCCGCCGCCCCGAAACGCTTGATCTCTCGGCGGAGGATGCGGCGCGTTACGGTGTCACGGAAGGCGACGAGGTAAAGGTGAGCTCGCGCCGCGGTTCCGTTGTCGTGCCCGTGCGCATCGATGAAACGTTGCGCCCGGGCCTTGCTTTTATGACCTTCCATTTCGACGTGGCGACCAACTTGCTCACGATTGAAGCAAACGATCCGAAATCCGGCACAGCTGAGTTCAAGGCTTCAGCCATACGAATCGAAAAGGTCGCTGAACCAGCGGACAATCTCGCTGTAGCAACGGACATTGTAGCAACGGACATCACCGTGTAGCAACGGACATTGTAGCAACGGACCTTTAGGTCCGTTAATCGACGCCCCAGCCGGAGAGTAGTTTTTGGATCTGCATTTTACCGACGCGCAACCGACAGACGAGGAACGCGAGGCGGTCGACGCGCTTTTGGGACCGCCGGCCTCGGCGTGGGAGGGTGCGCCGCGCAACGACGTTGATGGGCACGTCGCCATGGGTGGGCATGAGGCTCGAAGCCATCGCGACAAGTTGCTCCCTACGCTCCATGCCGTCAACGATCGGATCGGCTGGATCAGCGAAGGCGCTCTCAATTACATTTGCCGCCGTCTGACGGTTCCGCCGGCCGACGCGTACGGCGTCGTGAGTTTCTACGCGCTGTTTTCAACAACACCACGCCCGCCGTTTGTTTTGCACGTATGCGATGACATCGCTTGCATGACTGCTGGCGCGGGGCAACTGTGCGAAGAACTCGAGCAGACGGTGGGCGCACCGGGCGCTCCACTCGTGAACGGAATGTCGACGTGGCTGCGCAGTCCTTGCCTGGGCCAATGCGAGCGCGCGCCGGCGGCGTTGTTCCTAGGACCGGCGTTCGATCCCGTTGGGCCAGGAGTTGAATGGTCTGAACATAGCTCATTCACACCTTCCTCTCCACGTGGCGCGTTCGCACCTGTCGACATATCCCACATTCGCGATTTCTTTGGTCGTTCAGGGAAATTGTCAACAAGGTCTGATCCTTCGGAAATCGGTGGTGTCGATCTTCACCTGCTGCGACGCATCGGTAAAGTCGATCCTACCAGTATCGACGATTATCGAGCAGCCGGAGGTTTCTCAAGTCTGCGGCGCGCGATTGAAATGGGGCCCGCCCAAATAATTCGCGAAGTCACGGAGTCGAAATTGATGGGACGCGGCGGCGCCGCTTTTCCAACCGGGCGGAAATGGGAAGCGGTCGCGCGCGAACCTGCTCGACCTCACTACCTTGTGTGCAACGCTGACGAATCTGAGCCCGGCACCTTTAAAGACCGAGTCCTCATGGAAGAGGACCCATTCGCTCTTATCGAGGCGATGACGATTGCAGCCATCGCTGGCGGATGCGAACGTGGCTACATTTATATACGCGGGGAATATCCACTTGCTCAGCATCGGCTTGAAACGGCCATGAAGCAAGCGCGAGAACACAGTATACTCGGCGACGACGTCATGGAGCGAGGCATCCGTTTCGATATTGAGTTGCGCCGCGGCGCGGGCGCCTATATCTGCGGTGAGGAAACTGCGCTCTTCAACTCGATTGAGGGCTTCCGAGGTGAGCCGCGCAACAAACCGCCCTTCCCCGTACAAAAAGGTCTCTTCGGGAAACCGACGATCGTCAACAATGTTGAAACGCTGATCAACGTGCTCGACATCGTGCAGCGTGGCGGGCAAGCATACGCAGCCACCGGCACGCCAGATTCAACCGGCACCAAGCTCTTCTGCTTATCGGGGCACGTTGCGAAGCCGGGTCTCTACGAGGTTCCCTTCGGCACCACGTTACGGCAGCTCTTAGAGCTCGCAGGCGGAGTCCGCGACGGCAAGCGGCTACAAGCGATTCTTCTCGGCGGTGCGGCAGGAACGTTTGTCACCCCAGACGAGCTCGATACGCCGCTGACATTTGAGGGAGTTCGTGCCATCAAAGCCACTCTCGGATCGGGCGTGGTCATTGTCTTCGATGAAACAACCGACCTCAAAGCGATCCTACTGCGAATCGCAGCCTTCTTTCGCGACGAATCCTGTGGTCAATGCGTGCCGTGTCGAGTAGGAACAGTGCGCCAAGAAGAGCTGTTGCACAGGCTTGCTGCAATGAAGCCGAACGGATCGCTGGACACCGAGCGCAAGTTGCTGGCCGAGGTCGGCCAAGTCATGCGCGATGCGTCGATCTGCGGACTCGGACAGACCGCCTCCAGCGCCATCGAATCGGCCCTCGCAAAATTCAAGCTCTTCGCTGGCACGCCGTCGTCATGACATCACATGAGTCAATGAAACGCACTGTCACGATTAATATCGATGGCACCGACGTCACAGTGCCCGAAGGGTCGACGATTTTGCAGGCGTGCCGCACGCAAGGCATCGATACTCCCACGCTGTGCTATCTGGAGAATTTAACGCCGGTCAATGTCTGCCGTGTCTGCGTCGTCGAACTCGAAGGGGCTCGGACGCTTGTGCCCGCCTGCTCGCGAGCCTGCGAGAACGGCATGAAAGTCAAAACTGACACCGAGAGGGTGCGCTTGAGCCGCCGCCTCGTGCTGGAGTTCTTGGCGTCCTCCGTGGACGTATCGTTAGCAACCGACATCCAGCAGCAAATGAAACGTTACAGCGCCCAGCCTCAGCGTTACGGTCCCCCTGCCGCGCCCGCGCAAGCAGGCAAACGCGATGCCGCAGTGCCGGGTCATCACCACGCAGAGAGCGGTGCTGCAGCGCACACTGTTGCCCAACCGGTAAAAGTTGACAACGATCTCTACGTGCGCGACTACTCGAAGTGCATCTTGTGTTACAAGTGTGTTGAGGCGTGTGGCACGGACGCGCAAAACACGTTTGCAATAGCCGTTGCCGGTCGTGGATTCGATGCTCGCATCTCGACGGAATTCGCGACGCCGTTACCCGATTCGGCGTGCGTGTACTGCGGCAACTGCATCGGGGTCTGCCCGACCGGCGCGCTCATGTTCAAGACGGAGCGCGATATGCGCGACGCCGGCACATGGGACGAATCGCGTCAGCTAAAGGGCGACACCGTGTGTTCCTATTGCGGCGTCGGTTGCACCTTGACCGTGCACGCCCAGGATGGGGAGATCGTCAAGGTAACGTCTCCCTTAGACAATGATATAGGGCAAGGCCATTTGTGCATCAAAGGCCGCTTCGGCTGGCAATTCGTGGGCAAGGGCGTGAAGAAGACGTAAGAAGAACGGACCTAAAGGTCCGTTGCTACACAGAACGGATCTAAAGATCCGTTGCTTGTATATTGATGGCGTCGAGAGTAATCTTGATCCGTATCTATCTCAGTACGCTTGGATAGAGCGGGGAGCGGGGATCCCATCATGTTGCTGAGGCTGCGAGCCTGAAGTGTAGATTGGGAT